>MDTG01323525.1_pt1 | contig 127524 bp, 141 predicted proteins | sample 811421 | NCBI WGS metagenome assembly MDTG01 (sample SAMN05326645, study PRJNA326480) | marine metagenome | isolation source: seawater | place: Pacific Ocean: South East | collected 2011
AAAATCTTTATCGAAAAGAATGTAGTTGAGGTAGGCCCGGGGTTGGCTGGAATTGCCACTACTGCCTACAAAAATACTTGTGGCGTTGTTGTTAATGGCCCTGGAAATGTTGCTGGCTTCCGTGCCTGACGGTGCAGCTCCGGTTATACTGCTTATCAGTGTGGAGAGGGCTTAATGTTTTTAACTGATAATTGATAGCACTACCTAGCACTACCCAAATAAGATACTTGGAGTCTTAAATCTTGACACAACTTTTTCCATGTTAGAAGTACCTCTTCTGAAATCTCGATATTGAAATATGGCTTAAAGTTCAAAATCCAATTAGAAAATGTAATAAAACCTTCTTTCTTATTATCCTCTGGTAAATAGTTCCATGGATAAGTAGGGCTAACCTCAAGGTACTTCTTTGACCCCAGATTATAGAAAAACAAATTAGTCTCTCTTGACAAGAAGAGAAACCTAGTCAAATCTTCCAAGTTAGAATCACCTATTTCGATTTGCTCACTATATACTTTATCTCTTTCCAATTGAAAAGAGTAGCTCAGTGATTTTTTCAAAAACTCTGGTTCAGCTTCCAATTTATGTTTAAACAACTCGTCAATAAGCCTTTCTGAATCAACTACGAACTCTAGAATATTTGTTTCACCAACGAAGAGATTCATATTTTTATGATTGATCGTTACCTTAATCACGTCTCTAAAATCCAGATCTTTGATTTCAGGCACAAACTCAAGATTAAGCCTTGTTTCAGAGTCTAAAGGAACACTAATCATTGTCTAGCAATTTTGTCGTGTGGTTTCTCTAATTTATTTCAAATTAAAACATTTCCTTAATGATAATGTAACCCTTCCCAATTAGTCTTGAACCTATGATAAGCCCCTGGAAGATGCTCCATAAAACTACAAACCCGTTACTCTCAATAGCTATTCTTTGACCTTCTTTTCCTGCGACAGAATTATTTAAGGCTAACCGAGGGTTCAAGAAATTCAAGACGGTTCAATCTTTGTTGTTCTTCATGTTCCCATGTGTTATAAACTTTTTGCCCCGAATTAACAGGGGTAAAAACGCCTACAATAGTGGCAAAAAATGCCCCAAACCCAAATCTAACCTCTTTTTTAAAAGTTTGTCCGATAGCCCGATCTTTAATCTCTAAAAGAGTCATGGCAGTTATAAGGGTATTCCCTCCGCATGTCATAATACCCTCTTCATTCTTTGATCTTTGTATTAGATTTTACCAATTATCATATTGTTCTCAAGTCATCCAAGACTTCAAATCTGCACTGTAGATATCTCCCACATCCTGACCATTGGCTTCTATTGCTTTGGCATTGGGAATATTGGGCAAATGGGAGTTGGCTTTGATAAATTCTTCCACCTCACTTAAAGACATCAAGTTATAGTCTATAGCAAATACATAATCAGGAACTGACCCCGGAGTGGCAGTGACTTTTACTTTTTTGGATTCTATATATCCTTTAGCCAAGACATTTCCTCCAACTGATAATTTAAAGTTCGCGGAAGGTGTAACTCCTACACCAAGATTACCATCCTTATTTAATCCCATTCTCTCACTGCTTCTTCCAGCTCGAAATACTAAATCATGGTTGGTAGTAGTTCCCATTCACCCATCAGTACCAGCAAAAACAATTTCATTGTGATCCAGCCCCAAACCAGAGTCAGTGCTTCCAACCAGCAACCAAGCACCTGATAAATTTGGGGCTCCTGCAATGGTCAAGTTGCTACTCAAGTTTAATTGGCCATTGGATGCCTTAGTTACCACTTGTTTCCAATTCTGCCAACTGCCATTGTAATTATACCTCAACCATAAATCCTGTTGATTTAGCCCGAAGGCCAATTGAGCATCGTACCTTACATCTCCAAATTGTGTTTGAAGAATCGACCACCAGTTTTGTTGATTAGGATAATTGTTGGACGCAGGAGGAGCCATAGTGGTATTTATCCAGAACTTGGTGACCGCACCAATTGCATTATTAGCATTGTTAGAAGGTATTCCACGTTCTGTAGTAACATTGGTCTGAGACAAAAGAGTTGAAGAGGTCAATAGCCAAATCAAAGTCATTAATTTTTTATGATTTTTTATGCGTAAAATATCATTCAAAAAATGAAAACCAATATAAAAGCCTCTTCCAGAAATCTGAAAGAGGCTCTAACTTTTAATGCGAACCCAATATTAGGGTTTGAGATTTGAGACTTTAAAGAAACTATTCCCCTTTTAAGGTAGCGTTCAAATACTCCCTGTTCATTCGGGCAATATTCTCAATAGAAATTCCTTTAGGGCATTCCACTTCGCAGGCTCCGGTATTGGAGCAGTTTCCGAAACCTTCTTCGTCCATTACTTTCACCATATTTCTTACCCGCTCCTTGGCTTCTACTCTCCCTTGAGGAAGAAGAGCAAACTGCGATACCTTAGCTGAAACAAAAAGCATGGCTGAGGCATTCTTACATGAAGCCACGCAGGCTCCGCAGCCTATACAAGTGGCCGCATCGAAAGCTTTGTCTGCATTTGCCTTTTCTATAGGAATAGCATTGGCATCTTGTGTATTCCCTGAAGTGTTTACACTTATAAAACCACCGGCAGCCATAATACGATCGAAAGCAGAACGGTCTACTACCAAATCTTTTATGACAGGGAAAGCCTTAGCTCTCCAAGGTTCAATGTAAATGGTATCTCCATTCTTAAACTCTCTCATATGTAACTGACAGGTAGTAATTTCTCTACCCGGCCCATGTGCTTCTCCGTTAATGTACATTGAACAGCTACCACAAATACCCTCACGGCAGTCATGATCGAAGGCTACCGGTTCTTTACCTTCCTCAATAAGCTGCTCGTTCAATATATCCATCATCTCAAGGAAAGAGCTATCTGGTGAAATATCAGAGACCTGATAAGTTTCCATCTGGCCTTTTTCCTTTTGACTTTTCTGTCTCCAGACTTTTAGTGTAAGGTTTAATCCTTTATTGGCTGACATATTTCGTATATCTAGGTTCTAAATAATTATTTGTAGGAACGCGTTTTGAGCTCAATATTCTCATAAACCAATGGTTCCTTATGCAGTACAGCCTCAGAAGGCTCTCCTTTATATTCCCATGCAGAAACATAGGTGAAGTTGGCATCGTCTCTCATGGCTTCTCCATCTTCTGTGCTATACTCTTCTCTGAAGTGACCACCGCACGACTCATTTCTGAGTAGAGCATCTCTGGCAAACAGTTCACCCAATTCCAGGAAATCTGCCACACGGCCTGCTTTTTCAAGCTCCTGATTTATACCATCGGGCGAACCTGGTACTTTCACGTCTTTCCAGAACTCTTCTCGAATTTCCTTTATTTCTTCTATGGCTTCTTTAAGTCCTTTTTCGTTTCTGGCCATACCTACCTTATTCCACATTACCTTTCCGAGTCTCTTGTGGAAGTGATCGACCGACTTAGTGCCTTTGTTGTTTACAAAGAAGTCTATCCTGTCTTTCACAGCCTTTTCAGCTTCATCGAACTCTGGAGTGTCAGTCGGAATTGGACCGGTCCTAATATCATCGGCCAAATAGTCGCCAATGGTATAAGGCAGCACAAAGTAACCATCAGCCAAGCCCTGCATAAGTGCAGAAGCCCCCAAACGGTTGGCTCCGTGATCGGAGAAGTTGGCTTCTCCTATAGCATAGCACCCCGGAATAGTGGTCATCAGATTGTAGTCTACCCAAACGCCTCCCATGGTGTAGTGTACAGCCGGGTAGATCTTCATTGGGGTTTTGTACGGGTTGTCGGCCGTAATCTTCTCATACATCTGGAACAGGTTTCCATATTTCTTTTCAACTACCTGCTCGCCCATTTGTCTTATCTGCTCTTGGCTGGCATCGTGAAGTCCCTTTACATTGGCCTCCTCTTGTCCATAACGCATAATAGCCGAAGAGAAGTCCAAAAACACAGCCTCACCGGTTTCATTGGTACCTACACCATAGCCGGCATCGCATCTTTCTTTGGCAGCTCGCGAAGCCACATCTCTGGGTACAAGGTTACCGAATGAAGGATATCTGCGCTCCAGGTAGTAATCTCTATCTTCCTCAGCTATCTTAGTCGGGTCCAGTTTACCTGCTCTAATCGCCTCTGCGTCTTCCTTCTTCTTAGGCACCCAAATTCTTCCATCGTTTCGTAGCGATTCAGACATAAGGGTTAACTTAGACTGTTGGTCCCCATGCTGGGGTATACAGGTAGGGTGAATTTGTGTAAAGCAAGGGTTAGCGAAAAATGCTCCCTTCTTATGCACCTTCCAGCTGGCCGATACATTAGAACCCATGGCATTGGTGGAGAGGAAAAAAACGTTTCCGTAACCTCCTGAGGCTATTACAACAGCATGAGCCGAATGCCTTTCAATTTCTCCGGTCACCAGATTTCTGGCAATAATTCCCCGGGCTTTTCCATTCACAATCACCAGATCCAGCATTTCATGGCGATTGTACATTTTTATCTTTCCTTTACCAATCTGCCGCGACATGGCCGAATAGCACCCCAACAGCAACTGCTGGCCTGTCTGACCTTTGGCATAAAATGTTCTGGAGACTTGTACTCCACCAAACGATCGGTTGTCCAACAGCCCACCATAATCGCGGGCAAAAGGAACCCCTTGCGCGACACATTGGTCTATAATATTGGTTGAAACTTCGGCCAAACGATACACATTAGCCTCTCTTGAACGATAATCTCCCCCCTTTACCGTGTCGTAGAACAATCGGTATATTGAGTCTCCATCGCCCTGATAGTTTTTAGCGGCATTAATACCTCCCTGAGCAGCAATAGAGTGTGCTCTTCGGGGCGAATCCTGATAGCAAAATGCTTTTACATTGTATCCCAACTCGGCCAAGGTAGCAGAGGCCGATCCTCCGGCCAAACCCGTTCCCACCACTATAACATCAATAAGTCTTTTGTTGGCAGGGTTTACCAGCCTGATATTATTCTTATGCTTGGTCCACTTTTCTGCTAAAGGACCTTCTGGAATTTTTGAATCTAGTTTAGTCATTCTTCCTTACTTAGTGTGAAGTTAAATGATGGAACAAGGCAATGAAGATAAAGCCTGCCGGAATGGCAATAGCATATATATTACCTAATTTCTTTATAGCGGGAGTATATTTGGCGTGTCTTGCTCCCATCGACTGGAAGGCCGAAGCAAAGCCATGTAGCAGATGCATAGAAAGCAACACAAAAGCCACTACATAAATACCCACTCTCACAGGGTCGACAAATTTGTGAACCAGCTCTTCGTAGTAGCGAAAACTACCATCGGCCAGCAAACCAGACATATCGCCCTGAACATATTTTACATTTATTTCCGGAATCCAGAAATCATAAAAATGTAGCCCCAAAAATGCCAGCACCACAGCTCCTGAAACAATCATATTTCTGGAGAACCAGGTCGAATTGGCAGAGCCTTTATTCATGGCATACTTTACTTCTCTGGCGTTACGATTTTTAATTTCCAACACAAAACCCATTACAAAGTGATACACCACCGCAAAAATCAGCACCGGCTGCAGTACAAACTGCACCAGAGCGTTGGTACCCATAAAATGAGATATCTCATTGAAGGTATCTTTGCTCAAAACCGAGATGAAATTGATTGTGAAGTGTTGTAACAAGAAGATCATGAGGAATAGGGCTGAAAGCGCCATGGCAAACTTTCTCCCCACTGAACTACTAAAGGTATTTTTTACCCAACTCATTTAATTTCAATGGTTAAAATTCCGGTCAAAATTACAGTTCAAACGTTACCAAACAAAAGCAAATATGCTTGGAACAATTCTAAATAACAGCAACAACCCGCTAACATAGTGTGATCATACTTTGTTTGCTACTTAAGAAAAAAGTGGAGAGAATTTGCCTTAAAACTTAAGCCTGGTGACATTGCACCCAAAACAAGTGGGGTTAAAGCCTTCCTTAGGTGTGATATTACAACCTAATGACAGTTTTTTGTGTTGGAAGATATAACTTAGTGACCCTGGCGCGTTAAACTTCTTAGGCCAATAGAATCTTATGCTACGAAAAATATTTGTGCTCCTATTGCTCACTTTCCTGGCTACGGAAGCCTGGGCAACTCATATTAGAGCTGGTGAACTAACAGCAGTAAGAATATCACAGTCCAGCTTAAGATATCGCTTTACCCTGGTTATTTACCGCGACACTGAATCGTCCATTCAAGTGGGGTCGAATGGCATAATGAACTTTGGCCAGGGTAGAATTATCAGAGACAAGCCCGCACTCGAAGCCGCCTCGGTAGAAGGCCGGTTCATTATTACGCCCATTGGCCATCAGACCGAAAAAGTTACCATTTCCTGGGAACACACCTTTGATGGACCGGGAGTGTTTGTGGTGAGCTATACCGAAGAAAACCGAAATGGAGGAATCATTAACCTTGGAGGAGCAACCTCCGACAGCATTCCTTTCCACATCGAAACCGTTATCCGTATCGATCCGGGATTGGATGTAAATGGCACCCCGCAACTAACCATTCCGCCAATAGATAGAGGCTGTGTGGGAGCACGATTTATCCACAACCCTGGGGCCTATGACCCGGACGGAGACAGCCTGGCCTACAAAATGGTTGTTCCCCTGCAAGATCGCGGCACGGAGGTTATTCCTTACCTTCCGCTAGACGACCCCAGCATAAGCAAAATCCGAGAAGATGGAGGCACCCCCACCAACTTTAGTATAGACCCAATAACGGGAGATATGATTTGGGATGCACCGGAGTTTGCCGGTGAATACAACATTGCCTTTATCATAGAAGAGTGGAGATATTCTGAACTCACCGGGCGCTACGAATTGCTGGGCTACGTAACCCGAGACATGCAGATTCTCATAGAAGATTGCGACAATGAAAGGCCATTGCTCGAAGTTCCGGCAGACACCTGTATTGAAGCAGGCCAGCTGTTAGAAGCTGTTATTCGTGGAACCGACCCTGACAATAACGACATCCTCGTAGAGTCTTTTGGTGGGCCATTTAGAGTAAATTCATCACCCGCTCAGTTTTTTAACCTGCCCGATATGTCTCAAGACAGAGACTTTAGGCCGCAACCTGCCGAATACCTTTTCAAATGGCAGACTAACCTTTCGCACGTTCGAAGAAGACCATACGAAGTACAGTTTAAAATTACTGACGATCCGTTTGACCCGGATGCCCCAAACCTGACCGACTTTAAACGTTGGAACGTTACTGTGGTGGCACCGGCACCCAAAGGCCTCACTGCCAATATTGTTACCGGGCAGTCTATAGAGTTAAATTGGGACAACTACGTTGGAGGCAACCTAAACCCGAGAATCGAAATTTACCGGAGGGTAGAGAGCTACGACTTTCAGCCCGAACATTGTAACGTGGGCATACCGGCCAATTCCGGCTACGAACTCATTGACGATGTAGCCGTAAGCGAGACTTCGTATCTGGACGACAATGACCTTCGGCCCGGAGTTAATTACTGCTACCGCATTGTGGCAGAATTCCCTTTGCCTGAAGGCGGAACGAGTTACGCCTCTGCAGAAGTGTGTGTAACCATACCGCTCGATGTGCCAACCATAACCAATGTTTCGGTAGAAGCCACAGACAACACCAACGGAGAAATGTATGTGCGCTGGACCTCGCCATTAGAAATAGACCAAACCCTTTTTCCCGGCCCCTATACCTATGAGCTAATCCGCTATACCGGCCAGAATGGAGGCAGCAACAGAACCCTGCTCACTTCTACACAAGACACCGTGTTTACCGACACCGGCTTAAACACCAAAGACCTACCCTATCACTATCAGGTAAGGTTCTATGATGCAGGAAACAACCTGATTGATAGTTCTTCTACGGCCTCTTCCGTATGGCTCGATGCCTTTGGCAATGTAAAATCCATAGACCTCTCCTGGACGGCCGATGTGCCCTGGTCCAATCAGGTGCAAAGCAGCCCCTACCACCTTATTTACAGAAACAGAACAGATGCCGCGGCAGAAGATGTAGACAACTTTGTGCTCATTGACAGCGCTCTGGTTACCTCACAAGGTTTGAAGTACCACGATGATGGCAGCTTTAATGGTATAGAATTAAAAGAAGACCGAGAGTACTGCTATTTTGTGACTACCCGGGGTAGCTACGGAAATCCCATTATTCCGGCTCCCCTCATTAACGACTCTCAAAAAATCTGTGTACAGCCCAATGATGAAGAGGCACCGGAAAAACCAATCATAGACAAAGACCCCGATAATGGCAAAGAAATCATTGGACCGGACGGACCTCTGCTGATTGTTGACAATGAGAACTGCGACAGGCTAAGTACTGAACCTTGTGGTTTTGCCAACTTTACCAATACGCTTAACTGGACTGTTCAAGACACACAAAACGATATTGCCCGCTATAACATTTATTATTCGCCAACCGGTGCCGAAGCCGACTATGAACTGGTGGGAACAAGTACTCAAACCACCTTCCGACACACCGGTCTTAACTCTATAAAAGGCTGTTACAAAATTTCGGCACTAGACCGAAGCAATAACGAAAGCGAACTGAGCGATCCTATTTGTTTTGACAACTGTCCATACTACGAACTACCCAACACCTTCACCCCTAACGGTGATGGTATCAATGATACTTTCAGGGCTTTTGACCAGCCTAATGGCAAATGTCCGCGATTTGTAAGCTCGGTAGAGTTCCGGGTATTCGACCGATGGGGGGGCACAGAAATATTCAATTATACCACCCGCGGAACAGGCGAGCCCAACCTATTTATTGACTGGGATGGACGCGACAAAAACGGTGTGGAACTGCCTAGCGGAACTTACTATTATACCGCCACTGTTACCTTTGACGTATTGGATCCTTCAAAAAGGAAACAAGAGTTTAAAAACTGGGTAAAAATTATTCGATAGTGCAAAAAGACATTCTGCTTTTTGATGGGGTATGCAACCTTTGCAACAGTTCGGTCAATTTCATTATCGACCACGATCCAAAAGGTCATTTTAGGTTTGCCGCACTACAATCAGATTTTGGTCAAAAAAAGCTGAAAGAATTAGGCTATGATCAGGCCGAATTTGATAGCCTTGTGTTGCTCTCAGGTGGCAAGGTTTACAAAAAAAGCTCTGCAGCCTTGCGCATTGCCAAAAAACTATCGGGCCTATATCCTCTGCTCTATATCTTCATAATCATTCCGCCATTTATAAGACACGGGGTTTACGACATAATTGCCAAAAATCGCTATAAATGGTGGGGTAAAAGAGACAGTTGCCGCATGCCCACCCCTGAGCTAAAAGCACGCTTTGTTGAGGCCTAAGGATTTATCCTTAATTTTGTCCCCCAAATTAAATCACAGTATATGAAAGCATATGTTTTCCCAGGTCAGGGAGCACAATTCCCCGGAATGGCGAAAGACTTATACGAGTCTTCTGAAGAAGCTAAGAGACTATTGGAAAAGGCCAACGAAATTCTAGGCTTCAGAATTACCGACATTATGTTTAACGGTACCGATGAAGAACTGAAACAAACCAAGGTAACCCAACCGGCCATTTTCTTACACTCCGTTGTATTGGCCAAAATCTCCGATTCATTTAAGCCCGATATGGTAGCCGGTCACTCTCTGGGAGAGTTTTCGGCACTTGTGGCCAGCGGAGTACTTTCTTTTGAAGACGGCCTAAAGCTGGTGTCGCAAAGAGCCATGGCCATGCAGAAGGCCTGTGAAACAAACCCTTCTACCATGGCGGCCATTCTGGGTCTTGAAGATGCCGTAGTAGAAAAAATATGTAATGATATTGACGAGGTTGTCGTTGCTGCCAACTACAACTGTCCGGGCCAATTGGTGATTTCCGGAAGCCACAAAGGTATAGAGCTAGCTTGTGAAGCGGCCAAAGAAGCAGGGGCAAAAAGAGCCCTTCCTTTACCTGTGGGGGGCGCGTTTCACTCACCCTTAATGGAACCCGCTCGCGAGGAGTTGGAAAAAGCCATCGATTCGACCGTGTTTAATAAAGGAATTTGCCCAATTTATCAGAACGTTACAGCCAAAGCTTCTACAGACATTGATGAGATCAAAGAAAATCTCAAAATTCAGTTGACTGCCCCAGTGCGCTGGACTCAATCTGTTCAGGCAATGGTGGCTGATGGAGCTACCCACTTTATTGAATCGGGACCGGGTAAAGTGCTGCAAGGTCTGGTGAAAAAAATCCACAGAGAGGCTGAGGTAGATAGCATCTAGTTTGACCTTAAGAAAAAAACCAGAGAGGGTGTCACAAAAATCGTTTTAGCTTCATTCTGAAGAGCTGTCAGCCAACCAGCAAATTTTGAATGATGTTTTCTTCGATCTTTGTGTCACCTTTTTTTTGTAAACCAATAGCCTCCCTCTGCCTTTCACTTCTCAAAGGCTTAACAAAAAAATCGGCCGGCTCTGCCCTTCCGCTCATAACATGTCTATTGTGATTGACTTGCCTTTTCTGGAAATTCCTGATCAGCCTGTGTGTTGTTTGTAAGAAAAAACTCCATTGGGAAAAATAGGCCGCATTTGAAGTTTGGCCCTCCCTTACAACGACCTCAGGTAAATCCATCAAAATTAAAACTTATGAAAACGCGCTTCATTATCATCCTCCTTTGCATTGCCGGATGCCTTTCGGCACAAACCGGCAAAGTATTCGACAACCTATCCATGAAAAGTGAAATACTTAAAATGGACCGAAAGTTTGCCATATACCTTCCTCCCGACTACGAAACTTCTGAAAGAAGCTACCCCGTATTGTATCTGCTTCACGGAGCAGGAGACGATCAGACGGGTTGGGTGCAGTTTGGCGAAGTATTGCGAATTACCGATCAGGCCATAAAAGACGGAACTGCCACTCCAATGATTATTGTAATGCCCGATGCAAAAACCGGCCAAATGGGCTACTTCAATGTACCTCAAACCGACTGGCGTTATGAAGATTTCTTTTTTGAAGAACTTATGCCTTATGTAGAAAACAACTATAGAATAAAGAAAGAAAAAAGATACAGGGCTATTTCCGGACTTTCTATGGGAGGCGGAGGCACTTTTATGTATGCGATGCATCGCCCGGACTTGTTCTCTTCTGCAGCACCCCTGAGTGCCTATGTGGGCCCATTATCTATAGAACAGTTTAAAGAGCAGGTAAAACGCATGAACCTCAAAACCTCTGATGAAGAAATAGAGGCCTATTTCAAAAGACACAATGCCATTTCTTTAATAGAAGATGGGGATCCTAAACAAATTAGTTCGGTGCGGTGGTTTATAGACTGTGGTGATGACGACTTTCTTTATGAAGGCAACAGCCTGGTGCACATTGCAATGAAGAAAAAAGAGATACCGCATGAATATAGAGTTCGCGATGGAGGACACACTTGGACCTATTGGCGCGAATCTTTGCCTGTTGTACTTAAGTTCGTTTCAGACGCATTTCATCAGTATTAGACACAAGGTCTTTAATCCTGACAAAACCCAACTTTGCAATGGCCACCCCTCAAATCTAGGATTGAAAGATATCCGATTCGATTCTTTAATTATTGAAAATCAAATGGTTAAACCAAGGCTAAAAAAGTGGCTTCACATCAAGTAGAAGACACTATTGATGCTGAAACACAAACATTTGCTTCAGGTCATAAATTTCAAAAAAAAACTAAATTTAATTTGTTTAATCATATATAGATAGCTAAACTTAAGGATCGGATAAAGGATTAAAACTCATTCTTTAACTGACATTGTTTGCAAACAATAGACGCACCAGGTACACTTTCCATTTTAAAGTGTCATTGTCCACTCAGGAATTCAAGTTATTTACTAAGCTTATTAAGTTAATCACTAGTTGGTAGTTCACACTTTGGCCGATCAGGTTGTACCCAATTGCATGAAGGTTTAACCCTGAAGCTTAGACCCTGAACTACCAACATAGTTAATACTTAAAGTCAAGCAATCTATAATTAAATATCGTTCAATTTTAAATTTAATGTTATGATTAAAAGAATCAAGATGATGTTCCTCATCATTGGAGTAATATCAATTTCAGCAACTACCTCTTATGCCTTCGAGTGTGAAACTGAAGAGTTTGAAGATGGCAGTTATGTCACATATTGTGATAATTACTACATAGTTCACTCCGCTCAAGTACCGGGAGGAGGATGCTATGGCCCCGAATCTGATTGTATCTCCATACATCCATGGTAGCAATTGAACAAATTCATTTACTGGAAGCTGCTAAACACAGCTTCCAGTAATTACGGGTATTCGACCTGCAACATTTACAGAGTATTACCTAAGCATATTTGCATTGAATTATTTAAAGGATTATTTGATTTCAATTACCAGTCCAAATTCAATCCGGAATTTACCAGTTAATCAGAAATTTCAGCCTAAAAACCTAACAGCCTAAGAGGCTTATACAAATGAAGAACATTCCTTTTATTCTTTTGTTGGTCTTTTGTTTTAGTTGCACCGAAAATCAGGGTTCTAAAAAAACAATAATAAAATACAATAGTACTTTAGTAAAGTCAGACTCCCTTTCTCTGAATCTAGATTCACAAACATCTTACGAGTTCTTCAATGTAGTTTATTTCGAAAACGATTCAATAGAAGTACTATTCAACATTAATAGCTCCATAAATGGGTTTAATGTTTACGACTTAAACACAGCAAACCTTATTAGCCAGGTATCAATACCTTTCGATGGACCATTCTCAGTCAGAGACATTCAAGGCATCACAGTAAAAAGCTTGGATTCCATTTACATTTTTGGGAAAAGAGAACTAAGAAAAATTGCAGTAATTGATTATTTAGGAAACTTCAAAAGGCAATTCTCTTCAAATCACATTATTAAACTAGATGGCACTTCAGAAGAAATATTGTTCATAAATCACCAATCAATAACCAGTGCTCCAACAATACTATTTGATAATAAACTCTTCTTTACGAAGTATGGACTATTCAATTATTATTTCAAGACCAATATCAACTCGTCATATTCCGAGGAATTCTTTCTTGATTTAAATTCTTTTGAATTGAAGGAGTTGCCTATCGGGTTTCCTAAATGGTTATTAGGAAAGAGTATGCATATGTATAAAATGACTAACAAAAAAACCATCAATAATAATGGAGAGATTGTCTTTGCTCTTGCTGGTGGTGACTCAATAAGGGTTTTCAATCCTAAGGATTATTCTTTTAAAGCATATTTTGCAAAATACGATCAAGACAATAAAGAGGATGAGTTTTATTCAAAACAGCCTTCTCAAGATAAAGCACTCGAGGATGGTTTAGGTAGCTACATTTATACTCAATTAATCTATGATAAATATCGAAATGTTTATTACCGGATTCTGGAACGGCCTATAAGGTATGACCCGAATATTCATAAGAATTATTTTTCCTACTACTACAAACCCGTTTCTTGCGTCATATTGAACTCGAAATTCGATAAAATAGGCGAGTTCGACTTTGAAGAAGATGTTCACAGAGCTTATGGTCTATTTGTAGGCCGTAAAGGTTTATATGTACCAAAACTCCATGCCAATTATAAAAATCTATCGGAAGACAGGGTTGAGTATTCAATTTATTCACTGGTATCAAAATGAAAGGTAAGCTATTCTCTTTTAAATTCTGGATTGTAGTACTGTTTCTCTTTGGCTGCAGTAATGATAGTGAACAGAAACAATTGAGCGACTTCCTTTCCAACTTTGGTAAAGACATATCCAACTATCAACAAATTATTATTGTTAATGTAGATGTTTGTAATTCATGTGATAACATAGTCAGAGACTTTCTGTATTTGAATCAGGATAATGACAAACTTCTCATTATCCTCTCCTCAAACTCACAAAAGAAGATCGATATAATTATTGACCAGTATGATAATCCCAATATCCTTAAGGATGGAAAACAAGATGCAATGATAAAATACGGTCTTATAGTCAACAAACCCGTGAGTTTCACATTACAAGATAGCAAGTTCACGAAACAAACTCTGATACTAAGTGATCTCGGAAAAGTATTCTAGTAAAGCAAAATACAACCAACATCTTTCACAGACAGACTCAGCTTAAAAATGGCCTCTACAAAATTTGCAAGAATAGTAATTCTCTTACTAGTAATTCTAGGGTGTAGTACAAAAAAAAAGGTCGACCCTTCTCTGCTCAAACTGATTAATTCACCTGATCTTGTTTATGATACTTTGGCACTAAAAACTAACGATCAGGTTTTTATTGACGCTGCCAAAGTAAGAATGAACAGCACATATATTGGATTATTAAACCCACTGTCAGCATCTTTTTCACTCTACGATCAAGAAGGGAATAAATTGAATTACTTCAACACTAACAAGGTTGAAAAAAGAGGAAGCAGCAGTTATATTATTGGAGGTCAACCGGTTGATTTTATGTTCTATAATGATACTTCAGTATCATTTTTCGAAAACTCTAATAGCAAAATCACTACCTATACCCTTTCTGGTAAAGAAATAGATAGAACTGAATTTTCGGATGATGGTCAAAACGTCAGTATACCTATCCAATCTTTACTTAATACATTCTCATTTGACACCAAACAATATTTTTTCTCAAAAAATGGAATCTCCATCAATTCAGGAAGAGATAGTATCCGATATAAAGATGCTACAGGTATTCTATATTCACTTGACAAAGGGACGGGATCGCTAAAAAAACTAATGACAATAAATGACGTCATTAAACATTTGACTGAGGAAAAATTGACCTTTTTTCAAATTGGAGTTTTTGAGGGTTATCAATACCTAATTTTCAACAATGACCCTACCATATATATTTTTGATGGAAAAAATAAGTTTGAGAACGCCATTAACTTAAACATTCCCGAAATCTCATTCATCAAGAGCCTAACACTAAGACAACAATCACAAGGCTTCGGAATATCAAACTTTAGTATCTCGGAGGCCGGCTTTCGCCTTTTTTTAAACGTTCCAGAAAAGCAAGGCATGGGACCTAGGGCATTAGTAATTGACATCGATCAGTCATTTACTGAATATAAATTATTCGAAGGCCCAATTAACTTTAAGTATGTAATCAGCGATTACTCCACTGACTTAGCGTTTTATGGAATGACAGATGATGATGTTATGGAAGTCCTCATAGGCCGGATTGAATAATCCCTTGTTGAATTTGTGATCTTTTCCTCTTGAAAAAATTCCAAGCACATTTGTTCGCGTTACTTTGTTCAGCCCACAAGGGTCACAAGTAAACCCTACACAAAACATAAAATAAGAATAGCCTGAATTAAACTTCCTGATGTTCGTAAACCTCCACGGCCAGAGCATCTGGGCATTCGGCCAATAGCTGAGCCTGTGTCTTTTCCAATTTAGGGTGAAGGAATTGAGGAGCAATTTCAACCAAGGGTGCCAGAGTAAATCGTCTGTTCTGAATTTCTGGATGAGGTATTAGCAGGTTATCTTCCTCAAATACAATGTCACCGAAGTAAAGAATGTCTATATCAATCAGCCTGCTACCCCATTTCTCGAATCGCTCCCTGCCCATTTCCTTTTCAATCATATTGACAATGAAGAGCACGCGTTGGGGAGATTTTCCGGTTTCTACTTCTATTACCTGATTGAGAAATGCCTCCTGGTCTTCTTTCCCCCAGGCCGCTGTTTCATAAATCTCCGACTCCTTTTTTATGGTAATCCCGTGGCTTACAATCATTTCCCTGGCTCTTTCCAGATTCTTAGCCCTTCTCCCAATATTTGATCCTAACAAGAGGTAAATTCCCGACATGGCTGCAAATATAGGGTTTGTTATTGGAGTTGAGGTTGCCCCTAACTATTTTGCCAACTCTTAAGCAAGAATACATGAGTGAACTAAGACACGACTGGACGAAAGAGGAAATTCTTGACATCTATAACAGACCACTGCTCGACCTGGTCTATGAAGCTGCCACTATCCACAGAAAATATCACAACCCAAACGAGGTACAGGTTAGTACCCTGCTATCCATTAAAACCGGAGGATGCCCCGAAGACTGTGCTTATTGCCCTCAGGCTGCCCGATACCATACCGATATTGAAACCAACGACCTGATGTCGGTAGAACAGGTGAAAGCCCAGGCACTACGAGCTAAAGCCTCAGGTTCTTCTCGGGTATGCATGGGAGCTGCGTGGAGAAGCGTGGAAGACGGCCCTGAGTTTGATCAGGTTTTGGATATGGTGCGCACCATTAACTCCCTTGACATGGAGGTATGCTGCACCCTGGGCATGCTCACAGAAAATCAGGCACAACGATTGGCCGAAGCCGGTCTATATGCCTATAATCATAACCTGGACTCTTCTGAAGAGTATTACAAAGAGATTATTTCTACACGAGGGTGGGAAGACCGGCTGGAAACCCTTAAAAATGTTAGAAAAACTAATGTTACGGTATGCAGTGGCGGAATTATAGGCATGGGCGAGTCCATTGAAGACCGTGCAGGCATGCTGGTGGCTCTTTCATCGCTGAGCCCTCACCCGGAGTCGGTACCAATTAATGCCTTGGTTTCCGTAGAAGGCACCCCACTGGAGGAGCAGGAAGTTGTGCCTATTTGGGATATGATCCGCATGGTAGCTACCACACGAATTGTTCTACCTTCTACCACCGTGAGGCTTTCGGCCGGAAGAACGGAAATGAGTAAAGAGGGCCAGGCTTTCTGTTTCTTTGCCGGAGCAGGGTCTATCTTTGCCGGAGATAAACTACTTACCACTCCAAACCCAGATGTAAACGAAGACATGGAGCTCTTTAAAATTCTGGGCATTAACCCAATGAAACCCTATGCAAAAGGAGCCAAGCCGCAACCGCTACCTGTTGAGGAAACTACTCCTCCGGAGGGCGAAAAAGTAAAATGGAGCCGACCGGGTCACAGAATTGAGAAGAACGTAGAAGCCACCAAAAAGGCCAATAAAAAAAGAAAGGAAGCCATATAGGCTTCCTTTCTTTTTGGGTTCCTTTATAGGGTTTATTTCTTACCACTCACTAGTTTTAGGCCTACGGAAAACACCAACATCTTTTGGCGTTGATCTGACTCGAAGCCTAGTACACTTTGCTTATTAATATCTTGCAAAGCACCATCATACTTTAAGTCAAGTGCAAAAAGGTTGAGCAAGTCCATACCTACTCCCACCTGATAACCAACCGTTGCTTTACGGTAGTTGTCGCTAATGTCTTGAATGGTTCCATTCAGGTTGCTCTCTGCTTTAGTAATGAAATTGAACGAAGGCCCTGCCTGAAGTCTTAGGAAAAGCAGTTTTACACCAAAATTGAATGGCACATTAATTTGGTTAAAGTCAAGATCGGCCCGCTGATTATTATTAGAAATAGTTGCCTGGGTATCGGAGAATAGAATTTCCGGCATTAGCATAACCGACTTGCGAATACCAATACGCGCAAAAACCCCAAACTGATAGCCAAACTCTGCATCGCCAGACTGGGCATTGTTCACATTTTCAGAAAGTGAAAGTTCTGTAGATAGCAAACTGAACCTGGGGCCAAAGGCTCCATTTTGAGCCAGTACCAAATGAGAAATAAATGCTAAGGCGAAAATCAAAGTAAACTTCTTCATAGTCACAAATTTTATCGCAATTACGGTAGAATCTTCAAAAGGAAAAAGGCTACCCGAAAAGCCACAGATCTAAAACGCCATTATAAACTTCATAAACGATATTTATAGTAACCTTAATAAAGCAAACCCTCCATAGCTGTAGCTATGGAGGGTTTGCTGAATTCCGGGTTGGGGATGGCTTAGAAAAGCTTAAACCCAACGGCAAACACCCACTGTGAGGTTCGCTGATCTGTATTTACTGTGGTATTGCCTACACGGATGGTTTCTCCAAACTGGCTGAGGCTACCTTCATATTTTACATCGAACACAAATTTGAGAAGGTCCAAACCAATACCAGCCTGATAGCCCACACTTGTATCTTTATAGTTGTCTTTTATGTCTCCGGCTACATCGGAACGCGAGGCGTCTGTCAAAAAGCTCAACGAAGGACCTGCATTAATTCGCAAGGGGCCCACCTTACCGCCAATCATTATAGGCACATCAATTTTGTTAAACTCAAAACTTACATCCTGATTATTTACGCTCAGTACAGACTCCGCCTTACTAAAAAGTATTTCTGGCTGAACATACAAGCCAATAACCGGTACTTTAGCACGCATAAATATTCCAAACTGATAGCCAAATTCAGCATCGCCTTCCTCCACATTTGCCACCGCATCTTTGAGCGTGAGTTTTGAATTAACCAAAGTAACTCTCGGACCAAGAGAGAATTGAGCCGATGCACTAAATCCTAAAGCCATCAGCAAGCAGATCATTACGAGTTTTTTCATTTTAAGCATTTTTAGGTGACTGAAGGAGTGTTAACCACGCCTCCTCCAACTGATTATTTTCTAAATAATTCTGAGCTAAGTTATGTAAAGCATTTACAAAACCTTCTTCATTGTTTGAAAAACGCTCTCGAATTTGAACTATTTCATGCATTGAAGAAAACGCTTCTACGGCTTCATTATCAGGCAATTTTTCAACATTTCCTAATCTCCCCAAATTGTTGCCGGTAAGCACCGAACTATTGCGGATTGCATCAGGGATCTGGTCTATCCCAATGCCCAGATTTCTGTTGGGTTTAGGGATTTCGAACAGAGCCGTACCGTTGGCTCGACAATACCAGTCTCCCCCCATTCTTGCCACAAGATCGGTCTTTCGAGGGTCGGGCTTTCCGTCTTCACCCAGCACCTCGTCTTTTACATGACCCAACAGAATTTCGCAGATTATTAAATTACCTGCCCCCGGCTCATCTCCAAGATGCACCACTTGTTTTACCTTGCACTCATAAGAAGCAATGGCCTCTCCAACTCTGGGCGGCTTTACCTTTTCAGACTTCACCTGGGTCAGCCCTGCTTTCACAAACTCATTGGTTCCTTTTGGATATGCCGTACTACTGAGAGACATCTGCTCAACAACGGCATGGCTTACAATGTTAATGACCACCTCTTCTGTTTCCAGTACATTCAGTAGTGTGTCTTTACGCTGCCCTCCTCTGGGTATGGCGGGCGAAAAAATCAATGTGGGCGGCTTAGTGCCAAAAACATTGAAAAAGCTATATGGAGCTAAATTCACCCTTCCTTCCTTATCGATGGTACTTGCCCAGGCAATAGGACGCGGCCCAATGGTGCCCAGTAAGAAGGCGTGTAAATCCGGAACAGAAAGTAACTTTGGATCGAGTATCATTTTTTAATCGCAGAAAGTAATTGATTTTTAACTTCTTTAAAGTGGAGCAATATCAACAGGGTGCAGGCCATAAAAACGGTAAGGGCTAGAATAAATAGGTAGCCTCCATCGCCCTGCACCTCTATGCCCAAAACGGTCAGGTGAAAAAAGATAGCTCCGGTAATAGTACCCAACCCCACTATGGCACCCAAACCATACCAGCGGGTGAGCAATAAAATTCCGGCCAACAGCTCTGTAGTACCCACTACATACCGACCCCAGGGTTCCATACCAATGCGGGTGAAAATATAAACCGACTCTTCGGCTCCGGTAAACTTAAAATACAGTGTCTGAAGCATAATAATTGCCGGAATAAGCCTCAGAGCCCAGTTTAGTATATTTCTGGCGTTCAACTTGTTCATTTCTCATATGTTTCAATGCCCATACGCAGCAAACTCATCTCTGCCGTAGGTATTTATCGGCCAGATGACATTTACATAAAATGAAAAAGCCTTGAACCACTGTTCACCGTGCCGTATCACCCAAAGCAGGCTTCTTATTTGGCGGGCAATACTTTGGCTCTTACTTCTCCAAAACCAACACGCACACCATTTCTTTCCGCATGTCCGCGCATAATCACTGTATCATGATCTTGAATAAACTTGCGTTCCCCTCCGCCTTTCAGGGCAATAGGTTTAGTGCCTCTCCAGGCCAGTTCCAGCATAGAACCATACTCTTCAGGAGTTGGCCCCGAAATGGTACCTGATGCGTACATGTCGCCTACCTGCATATTACAGCCGTTTACGGTATGATGGGCCAACTGCTGCAGGCAGTTCCAATACATGTATTTGAAATTGGAGTTGGTTACCACCGTCTCATCTTGTCCTTCGGGTTGAATAGCCACCTGTAAATTCAGGTCGAAGTGGTAATTTCCCTCATACTCAAGATAAGGTAAGACTTTAGGCTCTTGCTTAGGCCCAGGCACTCTAAAAGGCTCCAGCGCATCCATGGTGACGATCCATGGTGAAATGTGTGAAGCGAAGTTCTTTGCCAAAAATGGCCCTAGCGGCACATACTCCCACTTTTGCATGTCTCTAGCCGACCAGTCGTTGAAAATAACGAAACCAAAAATGTATTCTTCGGCCTCACGGGTAGAAACCGGATTACCCAAACCGTTTTCTTTTCCCGTAATAAAGGCCATTTCCAGTTCGAAGTCTAACAATCGACAAGGGTTAAAGGAGGGCATTTGTGCGTCATCGGCCTTAGTCTGTCCTTTAGGTCGATGAAAGGGTGTTCCGCTTACCACAATGGATGAAGCTCTGCCGTGGTAACCCACCGGAAGGTGTTTCCAATTGGGCATCAATGCGTTGGCCGGATCGCGGAACATGCAGCCCACATTATAGGCATGTTGTTCCGATGAATAAAAATCGGTGTAGTTGGGCACGTGCACCGGCATGCACATTTCAACCTCAGATTGCTCAAAGAAAGCCAGGTCACATACCTTCGCATCAGACCTGAGTTCCTCATTACCTGCTTCCAACAAATCGGATATTCTATTTCTTACCGCTCTGGTGGTTTCCTTTCCTAAACCAATAAAATCGTTGAGTACATGATTGGAAAAAACCTCCTCAGGAAGGTTTAGACCATCGAAATAGCCCTCTCGTTGCAATACAGAAAGGTCAAGTACTTTGTTGCCAATAGCCGTGGCAGCTCTGGGGCCAAGACTATCTGTTTTAAATATACCAAATGGTATATTTTGTATTGAAAAGTCTGAATCGGAAGGTATTTCTACCCATGATTTTAGCTTTGGATCATTTGCTTTGATCATAGTTTCTCTCCTACCATCATGCCCCGCATAGATGGGGATCTCCAACTCACTTGGGAGATTCCCGTCTTCACGGGAATGACGTTCTATTTAAGTTTATTAAAGTGTCTGTCTTAATTCCTGCTCTCTTTCAATGGCCTCGAAAAGGGCTTTAAAGTTCCCCTTACCGAAAGACTGTGCTCCTTTTCTCTGAATAATTTCGAAGAACATGGTGGGCCTGTCAAGTACCGGCTTGGTGAATATCTGCAACAAGTACCCTTCATCATCTCTATCGATCAAGATGTTCAGGTTTTTCAGTGGCTCCAGGTCTTCATCAATTTCGCCTACCCGGTCCAGCACATCGTCATAGTAAACCTCAGGAACCCGAAGAAACTCTACCCCTCTGGCTCTTAACTGAGCCACCGTCTCAATAATGTTGTTGGTAGCCACTGCTATGTGCTGTACTCCTGCACCATTGTAAAAGTCTATGTACTCTTCAATTTGCGACTTCTTCCTACCTTCGGCCGGCTCGTTGATTGGAAATTTGATTCTACCTGTTCCATTGCTCATTACCTTGCTCATCAGTGCGGTATACTCGGTAGAGATGTCTTTGTCATCGAATGAAACCAACTGAGTGAAACCCATCACTTTAGCATAGAATTCACACCATTTGTTCATTTCTCCCCAACCTACATTACCCACCATGTGGTCAATATATTTCAAGCCAACTTCCGTAGGATTGTAATCAGACTTCCACTCTTTGAAGCCGGGCATAAAGGCCCCATGATAGTTCTTTCTTTCTACAAAAATATGAACCGTTTCTCCGTAGGTATGAATACCACTTTTCACTACATAACCGTGTTCATCTTCTTCCTTTATAGGCTCCATGAATGACTCGGCTCCACGGCTTGTAGTTTCTTGCCAGGCTTTGGTGGCATCGTCTACCCAAAGGGCTATTACCTTGACTCCGTCACCATGTTTGTTAATGTGTTCGTTTATTGGCCCATCCTGTTTGAGAGGCGAAGTAAGTACCAGGCGTATCCTATCTTGCTGTAGCACATATGAAACCCGGTCTTTCAACCCTGTTTCCAGACCGGCATAAGCTACCGACTGAAAACCAAAAGCTGTTTTGTAGAAGTGAGCCGACTGCTTGGCGTTGCCCACATATAGTTCTACATAATCCGTTCCGTTAATAGGCAGGAAGTCTTGAGCTTCCTTGAATATTTTTTCTCCTGAATAGGTTACGTTATCTGTTGCCATATTCTTTTATTTACTGTTTACTTTCCTTCTTTATTCCGATGGTGAGGACACCATCGGTGGCTGCAAAGCCCATTACTACTATTCGCCAGTCTTGGTGTCTCCAATGCTCAATCCAAATGCATCTCCACCCATTTCTCGTCAGCAGATATGTTTAACACATCCTCAAGATTTAAAGGAATACAATCTTCCAAACATTCATTTCTTGTTATTCTTTCCAGAGCTAGGACACCTAAAAAAATGGTCATGTCGAACTTTGTTTGTCCGTCTTGTCCAATCCATGCTGTGGTTTCAATAACCTTTTCGATTAACAACTTTTGAATGCTAATCTGATCAGGTAAGACACCATCACACCAAAAATCCTTTAAATCAGGATCATTGATTTTACGCAATGCTTTAGTTAAAGCATATTCAAGCTTATCGCAAAACGATTGATCAAAATGTTTATATGTAGCGATTACCTCCATTGAACTTTAAACCCCAAAACTTGAACTATTCCAACCACGACTTATGATAGTCCTTTGTCAGAATCTTCATTGCTTCTTCAGTGACCATTAGTGGTTTGAAGGTATCTACCATTACCGCCAATTCTTCCGTTGACTTTTTACCCAAACTGCGCTCCATAGCTCCCGGATGCGGGCCATGCGGTATACCGGCCGGATGAAGCGTAATCATTCCTCGCTCAATATTGTTTCGGCTCATAAAATCACCATCCACGTAGTACAACACCTCATCCGAATCAATGTTACTGTGGTTATAAGGGGCTGGTACTGCTTCAGGGTGGTAGTCATAAAGCCTGGGCACAAATGAGCAAACCACAAAAGCATCGGTTTCAAAAGTCTGATGCACGGGTGGCGGCTGATGTACTCGTCCTGTAATCGGTTCGAAGTCATGAATAGAGAAGGCATACGGATAGTTGTAGCCATCCCAGCCGACCACATCGAATGGATGCGTGGCATACACATATTCATGAATCATTCCCTGCTTCTTCACCTTAATGATGAAATCTCCTTTTTCATCATGCGTTTCCAGGTCGGTTGGTCTTCTCAGGTCGCGCTCACAATAAGGGGCATGCTCCAATAGCTGACCAAACCAGTTTCTGTAGCGCTTGGGTGTATAAATAGGCCTGTGTGACTCGACTATAAAGAGCCTGTTTTGCTCAGTTTCAAAGTCTATCTGATAAATCATTCCTCTAGGAACCATCAGGTAGTCTCCATAACTAAAGCTGAGGTTACCGAGTAAGGTTCTTAGGGTTCCTTTACCTTCATGAATGAAAATCAACTCATCGCAGTCGGCATTTTTATAGAAATAGTCTCGCAAAGACTTCTGTGGAGCAGCCAGTACAATATGGCAATCATTGTTGACCAACACCGGTGTCCTACTTTCCAGATAGTCGGCTTTTGGTTCTACAGAAAAACCTTTTATGCCCAGTGCCAGCATATTTTTCTCTACCGCAACCTTGGGCGAAACATCATATGACTTGACGACTTCTTTTACCTGAGTAGGGCGGTGTACATGATAGAGCAAGGAAGACATACCATCGAAACCAATGGTGCCGAATAACTGCTCGTAGTAATAACCTCCTTCCGGTTTTTTGAAAGTGGTGTGCCGCTTATGCGGTATTTTTCCAAGGTGATGATAAAATGGCATAGTTTACCTTTTATTGTTCTTTAACCATCGTTCCATCCCGATACTTATCGGGTTATTTCGGAATCTGTTGATCAGGATCCTGATCCCGAAGTCTCGGGACAGGATGACGTTCTGTATTATTACTCCCTACCAATTTCTCCCCTCCAAGGGAAGATATAGAGGGTGAAAGGGATTAAACAAGCTGCTTCAACGAATGCTCTAAAGCTCTTTTTGATATTCCTGTTTTCTTATCAGAAATACCATAGACATTCTGAAGCGCCTTTTCGATTACCTGCGAAGTATCACTAAAAATCGCTTCATCGGTAAGTGCTACTCCTCTCTCCATAAGATACGCAAAAACGCGCGCCATTCCACAGTTGGCAATAAAATCAGGAATTACAGAGAGGTTGTTATCGGCATACAAGCCGGTTTCACCAAAGAATATTTCAGGGTCGTTGAATGGAACATTGGCACCACACGAAACAACCTCGAGCTTGGTATTGATCATACGATTTACCTGTTCGCGAGTAATCAGCCTTGAGGCCGCAGCGGGAACAAAGATTTCAAAATCCAGATCCCAGATTTGCTCGTTTATCTGCTGATACGGGATCATGTCTTTGGCAACCAATTGATTTCCTTTTCTATTAAGAAAAAGCTTTCTGATTTCTTCGAAAGAGAAGCCTTCTTGCTTAAGCACTCCTCCTTCCCTGTCGATAATTCCTACTACAGAAACTCCCATTTGAGCCAGATAAAAGCCAGCCGCGGCTCCTACATTGCCCCAACCTTGAATTACTGCTCTTTTCTGCTTATAGTCTCCACCCCAAATGTTGTAGTAATGATGCACGGCTTCGGCCACTCCATAGCCAGTAATCATATCGGCAATTTTGTACTTGCGAGTCACATCGGGCGAAAAGAATGGGTTCTCGATTACCTTAACCACACCATTTCTCAGTTGGCCTATTCGGTTAATCTTTGAGGCCTCGTTGGGCTTGAAGTGCCCATTAAACACGCCTTCCTGAGGGTGCCATATTCCGGCCTCCTCTGTCATGGCTATTACTTCATGTACTTCATCCACATTAAGATCTCCACCGGTGCCATAGTAAAACTTAAGCAATGGACTAACAGCACTAAACCACCTGCGCAACACTCCTTCTTTTCGCGGATCGTTAGGATCGAAATTGATCCCTGATTTAGCTCCACCTATCGGAGGACCTGAAACGGTAAACTTCACCTCCATGGTTTTGGCCAGCGACTCAACTTCACGCTTGTTCAACCCCTTCCTCATCCGGGTGCCTCCACCGGCAGCTCCGCCTCGCAGTGAGTTTATAACCACCCAACCTTCGGCCTCAGTTTCCGGGTCTTGCCATTCAAAAACGATCTCCGGTCTTTTCTCCTCAAATCTTTTTAATAAATCTTCCATAGGTTTCTTCTCCACGTCATCTCCGCTTAGGTGAAAACCCTCATTAATTGACGAGCCTCCTGTTTTCACGGGAATGACGAAAACATAATCCGCACAAATCTATGCAGAAGTTAATCTGTTAATACCAATCAACCAATCAGATTTAAATCTTTGGAAAATTATTCTTCTAAAAGACTGATTAAAAGAAAAAGTCAATTATGATTTTCTAAATTCGCGTGTATTCCAGAATAAAATTCTATGCTTAAACTTGACGCAGTAGACATCAAAATTTTAGAAACCCTCCAAACGGATGCACGAATTACTACCAAAGCCCTGGCCGATCAACTCAACCTTTCGACAACACCTGTATTTGAACGGGTTAAGCGACTGGAAAGGGAAGGCCTCATAAAACGATATGTTGCTCTGGTAGACAACAAAAAATTGGGGCTACGACTAATTGCCTTTATTTCAATTAGCCTTACCAAGCACTCACGTTCTTACCTGGAAAAATTTGTAAACGAGGTCAGTCAATATCCGGAAGTTATGGAGTGTTATCACATTGCGGGAAATTTCGACTTTTTGCTGAAAGTGGTAGTCAAAAGCATGGATGTGTATGAGTCTTTTATACTTACCAAACTCTCTACTATAGCCAATCTTGGGCATGTTCAAAGTTCTTTCGTACTTTCAGAGAATCTGCACTCTACTGCTTATAGAGTATCGGCCCATTAACATGAACCCAAATGCTTGCTTTCTTACGCTCTATTAGACGCAAAAACCTGAAAGATTCGAAACTTAGGGGATATCTTGTTTATGCTATTGGCGAAATTGTTCTGGTGGTTTTAGGTATTCTAATTGCCCTAAGCATTAATAACTACAATGAAGGGCTCAAAAGGAAAGACAAAGAACTTGAGATTCTCAAGCAGTTAAAAGATGAATTCAAGCTCAACCAGTCTCAGCTCGAAGAGAAAATCTTGATGAGAAATGAAGGACTGGAAGCAGCATCTCAAATTCTGTCGTATTTCGACAACAAACAGACGTTTGATGAAGCCGGTTTCTACCAAGCGCTCTGGAAGCTGGTCAGAGATCCCACATTCGACCCCATTGAAAATGACATCGTTGGAACTGAAAACCTGCGCATGCTAACCAATGCCGAAATTATACAGCAACTTTCCAGATGGTCTTCTGATGTCTATCAGGTTCAAGAGCTGGAACTAGAGTATCAAAAGTTCAGGAGTTCACAACTTAGCCCTAAGCTCAATGCCCTGGGTTTAGGCAGAAACCTACAAAATGAGCTCTGGAAAAATGGGTACACACCTTTGGAGGCCTTAGACAAAAGTGCCAACTACAAGCAAAATATTGGCGAAAGCCATTCCAAAATAAATTACGACAAGGTATTGAGGGATGTTGAACTGGAAGGAATGGTTGCTACCTCTATTACCTTCCATAGAATCACCAACCTTCAATCGGACTATCTGAGAAATGTCATTGCCAAAACCCTTGAATTGATCGACTCAGAAATTGAAAGGTTTTAGAAGGTCGAATGATATTCCTTCGTACTTTCAGAGAGCTTCATTCTTCGGCTTATATAGCAAACTAATGATAGACAACATCAATAAAGTCAACTGGGAAAATCCTGACCCTGTCATTTCTTATTTTGAGGAAAACCAAATCCAGGTTTTAAATCATATCTGGGGAATTTCAAGTCAGGATTTTGAAAACCTTAAATTTTGCGTGCATTACATAAACGCATTGTATCAGAAGGCACACTATTCAAAATGCATGGAGTTTATCGAAAAAACTGAATCCGCTGTTTCCAGAATAGACAATCATGATTTAGATGACCTAAAGCGTCAAATCCTATTTGTTAAGGGAATGATTCTTAACCGGACAAAAAAGTATAAAGAGGCCGAAGCTTTATTTATTAAGCTTGAAAAAGAAGACCCAGATCATCATTACTATTCTCAATGGAGAATAAATTCAAAGTCCAAGAGATATTCATGGCTTATAACCGCATGTTACATTCTTGTTGCTATCTTCTATCTCGCTGATGTTGTTTTTGACCCTGCAGGATTTTCACTGATACTAACAGCTTTTATACTTTTCATATTAGCATTTTCTCTGCCCTATATTTTAAAAAAGTATCTTAAGTAAATTGCCAAAATGACTGAAGTAAAATCTTCGTTTAGCGCATTGCCAGCATTTAATACAATATTTCACTACAGATATAAAGCCTTCAACTGGGTTATTAGGGCAGTCCTCCTTCGTTCTATTGGTCTCACAATTATCTCATTTGTGGTTCTTTTTATATTTCAAAATACCATAACCGTAGACCTAGTCTTTATAGCTATTCTTTCTGCATTTTTGGCCATATTCACCTTACCCTCCGTCCTACTAATCTCCCAACACCTCTCGCAAAGTGATATTAGGGAAATGCAAATCAATTTCAAGTCGAAAGAAGTTCAGTTTAGAACAAAAACCGGCCAAAGAATCCGTGTAGGGAAAGATGAAGTTAAGCACTCGATTTTCCACATGAACCTCTATCACAAAAATAAGATGGACGGCAATAGTAGAAGGCCAACCTTTCATGCAGACCTTGGCTATTGGGAATTGCAAACCATATCAGGGAATACCTATCTGATCTCTTCACTTCTTGGCGATTTTCTCACCTATACTCCAGTATATCCCACTAAATATACTTTCAGGCTCTTCCCTGTAATGCAAAAAGGTAAGTTTGAAAAGGCAGTTGAATTCACTGAGTATGAAAGGATAAAACCCAAAACCTCGGCTGAGAAGCTCAAGGGTAAATATATTATGAAATCAGATGTTGAACTGGAATTGATACTAGCCAACAAGAAAGATTACCAGAAGGAAGCTGTTTTAATTGCAGACAAAATATTGAAGAGTCGGAAATCCAATACCAATGCAAATACCTAATCAGTTTCTATCCCAAATTATAGAACTCCTACCCAACGAAGCTGAAGCATTCTTTCAGTCTTTAAATACTGATTCCCCCACAAGCATCCGCCTTAATCCATTAAAGGAGTATGCGGACCAATTGGAAGGTGACAGAATTCCATGGGCAGAAGATGGGATTTATCTACCGGAACGCCCTTCATTCACTCTAGACCCTGCCTTTCATGCCGGAGCTTATTATGTGCAGGAAGCCAGCTCTATGATTTTGGAGGAAATATTGAAACAAGCGGTTAATCTGAATGAGAATCTTTTGGCGCTCGACCTATGTGCTGCGCCTGGTGGAAAGAGCACCCATATTCAAAGTTTGTTGAGTGATGGCAGCCTGCTGGTGTCCAATGAGGTGATCAAAACCCGGGCAAATATTCTAGCTGAAAATCTCACCAAATGGGGCTTTCCTAACGTGGTGATCACCAATAATGACCCTTCTCATTTCGACAGGCTGAATGTGCAATTCGATGTAATTGTGGTAGATGCACCCTGTTCTGGCGAAGGGCTGTTCCGCAGAGAACCCGAAGCCATGAATGAATGGAGTCCTGAAGCCGTAAAACTTTGCGCGACCCGCCAGCAGCGAATTCTGGCCGATATTTGGCCGGCATTGAAACCAGGCGGTGTACTCATTTACTCCACCTGCACCTATAATTCGCTGGAAAATGAAGAAAATCTAGAGTGGTTAAGTGAGCAACTAGATGCCGAAGGTATTTCCATTAACCTAAACGATGACTGGGGGTTTGCCGAAACCGAAACTAGGGGCATTAAAGGTTTTCATGCCTATCCGCACAAAGTAAAAGGTGAGGGTTTCTTCATTGCTGCGGTAAGAAAAAACGATGGCTTTGAAAAGAAGCTCCGAAAGCAGAAGAAGCCCATGAATTTTGCTTCGAAACAGGAAATTGGAACTGTCAGCCAGTGGCTGAAGGAGCCTGAACAATTCGACTTCATCAAACACAACGACCTGTTCATTGCCCTTCCTAATCAATGGAAAGAGGTGATTCATGACATCAACTCCAACCTCTACATTATTTCAGAAGGCATAGACATTGGCCGATTGAAAGGGAAAAAACTAATCCCTAACGAAGGACTGGCATTTTCAACAGCATTGGATCACAATCAACTTTCAACCTTTGAGCTGAACCTGGAAGATGCCCTGAATTACCTTCGCAAAGAGAATTTCAACTTTGAAGCCATGAACAACGGCTGGAACCTGATTACTTTCCAAGGCCTGGGACTAGGCTGGGCCAACCGTATTCAGCAACGGGTGAATAACTACTACCCTACGAATTGGAGAATCAGAATCAGTTCATAACTGATGATTCATAGTTCATAGTCACCAAAGTTCACCATGAGCCATGAACTATGTGAACTATGAACTATGAACCAAAACGAACGAATCTTCCAGCCTCCAGCTTCCAGCTTCCAGCTTTTCCCCCTATTTTTGCACCTTCATTTTAAGCAGTACACTTTTATGTCACTTTCAAGCAAATACGAACCGCAAAAGGTAGAAGACAAATGGTACAAACATTGGATGGATAAAGGCTATTTCAAAGCCCGGGTCAATCCGAAAAAAGAGCCGTTTACCATAGTCATTCCGCCTCCAAACGTGACGGGTGTATTGCACATGGGCCACATGCTCAACAACACCATTCAGGATGTACTCATCCGCAAGGCCCGAATGGAAGGCAAAGAAGCCCTATGGGTACCGGGTACCGACCACGCTTCTATTGCTACCGAAGCCAAAGTGGTAAGAATGCTTCGCGAAAAAGGAATCAAGAAATCTGATCTGACCCGCGATGAATTCATGAAATACTCCTGGGAATGGAAAGAAAAGTATGGAGGAATTATCCTTGAGCAGCTAAAAAAACTGGGCGCTTCCTGCGACTGGGAACGAACTGCTTTTACCATGGATGATGCCTATTATAAGGCAGTTATTCGGGTTTTCGTAGACCTGTACAAAAAAGGCTACATCTACCGTGGATGGAGAATGGTGAACTGGGATGTTGAAGCCCAAACCACAGTTTCCAACGAAGAGGTGATTTATGCGGACAAAGAAGAAGTTTCTAAACTTTATAAGGTTCAATACAGCATTAAAGACTCTGATGAGAAGGTGATCATTGCCACCCAACGCCCTGAAACTATTTTGGGTGATACGGGTATTGCCGTAAACCCTAAAGACGAACGCTTTAAGCACCTAATCGGAAAAAAAGCTCTAGTGCCGTTTATTGGTAGAGAAATCCCCATTATTGGCGATGATTACGTAGAAATGGATTTTGGTACCGGATGCCTCAAGGTAACTCCGGCTCACGACCCTAACGACTACGAAATAGGTCTGCGCCATAACCTGGAGGTGATAGATACTATCAACCTTGATGGCACCCTGAATGAGAAGTGTGAAGTACCGGCTTACGTAGGCATGGATCGATTTGCCGTTCGCAAACAGATCATCAAAGACCTGGAAGAAGCCGGTTACCTTATGGGCTTTGAGGAATTTACCACCAAAATAGGTCGTTCAGAACGCACAAATACGGTGATTGAGCCTAAGCTCTCTTTGCAGTGGTTCATTAACATGAAGGAAATTTCCAAAACTGCTCACAAGGTGGTAATGGACGATGAAATTGAACTACTCCCATCTAAGTTTAAAAACACCTACAACCATTGGATGGAAAATGTAAAAGACTGGTGTATTTCGCGCCAGCTCTGGTGGGGACAAAGAATTCCTGCATACTTCTATGGCGAGGGCGATGACGATTTTGTGGTAGCAGAAAGCCTGGAGGAAGCTGTAGAATTGGCCAGAAAGAAATCGGGAACTAATGACCTGACTGCCTCAGACCTGCGTCAAGACGAGGATGTACTCGATACCTGGGCGTCTTCATGGCTATTTCCAATGGCTGTTTTCGATGGTTTTAATGACGACTGCTTCGACAAAGAAACGGGCAAAATCATCAAAGGAAAAAACGCTGATCTGGATTACTTCTATCCTACCTCTGTATTGGTTACAGCACCAGAGATTCTGTTTTTCTGGGTGGCCAGAATGATTATTGCCGGCTATGAATACATGGACGACAAGCCCTTCAAACATGTATACCTAACCGGTATTGTAAGAGACAAGCAGCGCAGAAAAATGTCTAAGTCACTAGGCAACTCTCCTGATCCGCTCGACCTGATTCGCGACTATGGAGCTGATGCCGTTCGCACGGGTATGCTGTTCTCTTCCCCAGCCGGAAACGACTTGCTATACGATGAAAAACTTGTTGAGCAAGGCAGAAACTTCGCCAATAAAATCTGGAATGCTTTCCGTTTAGTAAAGGGCTGGGAGGTAAAAGGCAATGCTACTCCGGGAGAAAATACCATAGCCATACAGTGGTTCGACTCAAGATTCAATGAAACATTGGCCGAAATTGAAGACCATTTCAGCAAGTTTAGAATCTCCGATGCCCTTATGGCCACCTACAAGCTCATCTGGAACGACTTCTGCTCTTGGTACCTCGAAATGATTAAACCCGCTTACGGGCAACCCATCGACCCGGCTACCTACGAGGTAACGCTCAACTTCTTCGAAAAAATCATGAAAATTCTGCATCCTTTCATGCCATTTATTTCTGAAGAAATATGGAGTGAATTGAGAGAAAGAGGTGAAGAGCAAGACATCATTGTTTCTGCATGGCCGGTAATGGGGGGCATCGATGCCCAACTCACCAAAAATGCTGAAACTGCATTTGAACTGATTTCGCAAATCAGAAACGCACGCAGCAGCAAAGGCATTTCTCCCAAAGAAACTCTCGACCTGTACATACGGGCCAAAGAGCAAGAAGCCTACCAGCGCTTTGCCGGGGTAATCACTAAACTTGGTAATATTGGCGAACTCCGATTTACCGAAGAAAAGGTAGACAACTTTCTGAGTTTTGTCATAAAGTCAGACGAGTTTTACCTGCCCCTACCGGAAGGCTCAATTGATGTTGAAGCCGAAAAAGCTGAAATAACCAAAGAACTGGAATATACCAGAGGGTTTCTGAACAGCGTAATGAAAAAACTCAGCAATGAGAAGTTCGTCAATGGAGCTCCTGAACAAGTAGTTGCCAATGAGAAGAAGAAGCAGGCCGATGCTGAATCTAAGATTAAAGTATTGGAAGAGAAACTGGCTTCCCTCAGTTAAAAAAGAAAAACTTGAGAGGTGGCTTCTGGAAGTCATCTCTCAAGTTCTAGTATATCCCTGCCTATTTAAAAATCACTGAGGGCTGTCCATATTTAAAGTGGAACGGAGCAACCTGCTTTTGAGCGTCTGTAGCATTCACCTGTCGGTTATCCCAATACTTCACAAACCTTAAGGCTTCTTGTGGACGTTCGAACACCATAATAATGTCGGACCCACCGAAAGCAAAATAGCCAAACTCATCGCCTTTGTGCACAATAGCACCATTTTGCAATTCCATGTGCACTGAAGACACCTGTGCCATTCCAATTGGAATAGTAGCAACTAAGCCTACATCACCAGCACCACTACCCGCAGTATCTACGATAATTACCCCTCTGGCTTGGGTAAACTCATAACCATCTCCGGCACCGTCAGGAGCATCAAACTGGTTGTCGGTAATCTCTACATTCAAGAAAACATTGCCATGCACTTTTTGAGAATCTACCACTTTACCAGCCACAGGAACATGAAAACGGTGGTAATCAAATGGATTCAAGAAGTAATGGACAAACGTACCTCCGTAAAAACGCTCAGCCAATGGACTGTTATTTAACAATTGCTGTACAGTACCAATGGTATGTGTATGCTTCAAAGTAATACCTTCCGCATTGGACAACGGCTCAACCACATTGCCCTGATCGTCAATGTTATAAATCGCCTTAAACGTGCAGTCAGCTGGCGAGCAGACAATGGTATTATCATCAGGTGCCGCTACCGGACGCATAGGCTGCAGATTAGGTTCAATTGAATTCAGTTGCCTGAAGAAAAACTTATTGAACGTAGTCCAATTGGGTTTGTCGTCCGAATAATCCGGAAGGTTATACATCACATCATCTTCAAAAGACTTAAGAGTTTCCGGAGTCATAGAAGCAGGAGTGTCCAGGAAGCTTCCCCAGGCATTGGCGTACTGATCTAACCATTCAGCAAAACTGAAATCATTAATTTTACTCTTATAGTCTTGTAAAGTAACTTTAGCACCACCTACTTCGGGGCCTTGATCGACCAACCAATAAAACTGGCAGAGTCTATCATATACCTGCTGGCTGTAACCGTTTTGTTGATCATTATTATTCCAGGCTGTGTAGCCAGGCACTTGGTTCTCTGAAGGAATCACTTCTGCAAACGTCTTGAGGTACTTTAAATAATCCTCTGATGTTGTCGGCCAAGCGTTGTTGTCATACAGCTTATTCAATGCATCATAAAGGTCTGCATTGAGTTTACCATCCGCAGCATTCTCTTTTGCGGCCTTGAGCGATAGAACAAGTGCTTGAGCAAAGATCTTGTCGTCACTGATTTGTTTTTTGAGGCTAGCAATAACCTCTAAAGATTGATATTCCATTTGTGTGTGTTTTAAGTTAATAACGAGATAAAGCTACGCAATGCTTTTTTTAAATAGACAGGCATAACTACTTGATTCCCAGATCAAGTAATACAACCTACTTTGGGAGTGAATCTGTAATTAATGAGTATAAACTAAGAAAAAGCAGCCTTCAAGAGCTGCTTTTCATATTTTCTTCCATTTCAATTTGAAACCTAGTTTTTAATTTATTATAATTATTCGATTTTTATTTTATCTAAAAATAATAAACATGCAAAAACTCATTCTATCATCACTCTTTACTTTTCTGCTAACTCCGGCCTTTTCGCAAATCAACTGGTACAAAGATTATGAACTTGCCAAGAGCCAGGCAAAAGCTCAGGGAAAACTTCTAATGATCGATTTTTGGGCTATTTGGTGCGGCCCTTGCAAGAACATGGACTCAAAGCTCTGGTCTTCTGAGGAAATGTTGAAAATGGCCGATAAGTTTATTGCTTATAAAGCGGATATAGATTTTGAGGTGTCTTTGGCCATGAAGTACCAGGTAAAGGGCATACCAAGGGTAATTTTTATTACGCCTGACGAAAAGATAGTTTGGGACAGAACGGGCTTTGCTTCCAGCGATGAATTTTTGACTTCCTTTGCACATTTACCCACAGACTTAAACGCCTTGTTTAGTGCGATCGAAGCCAACGAAAAAGAAGAGTCTCAGCTATCCTATCTGCGGCTGGGAGAAGCCTACAGCCAAGTGGCCAGGGAGATAGAGTCGGAACAAGTGGCCAACAACTTTTTTAAACTTAGCAACGAACACTTCAGAAAGGCAGAAAAAGGGGATGACGCAACTATTTCTCAGTTGGCCGAGCTGAATCAAATACTGAATGTGGCACTCGGGGGCAATACCAAAAGAGCATTAAAAAAACTGGAAAAGGTAGACAATCCGGAATCTGAAATTACCAGAGACTTTATTGCTTACGTGCGTGCCTACTGCTATAAGTGCAATGGGCAAAACGATGAGTTTCAAAGAGAAAAGTCACAGATAAAAGACGAAAAACTGGTTGCCGAGTTAGATAAGAATAATTAGCTCGCTTTATACCATTCTACTTCTTTGGCCAGGTCTTTAGAAAGCTCAATATCGGTTTCTAATGCTTTAACATTGCCGTCCATTCTAGCTTGTAAAGCTTCTTGAATCTCCTTCTTCACCATTTTACGATATGGGAGGAAGTGCTCCATAAAGACCGCAAAGGTGAAGAAATTGCCAATTCCTCCGGGGTTCTTCTTAAACATCAAGTAGAGATACTTCCAGAAAACAAAACGGGTGCTTCTTATAAAACCAAGCTTAAAGAGCATTTTTAACCCAAACAAAACCCCTTTAAAATCAAAGTCCGTCTTATGCCTATTTTTAAGCTGCGCCCTAAGCTCCGGATCGCTGTGAACCCTGGCCTGACCAACCATCATAAAGTGATCAAAAACCCGCTTAAGGTAAACCTTAGGATCGTATAACTTCCAAAAAGCCTCTACATATTCTTTGGCTATATCTTCAATCGGACGGGTAGGAACAAAATTCAGCAGGGTTGTCTGATTCAAATTAGCATCGTCCAGAAGCCTGCCATTCTCCTTCAGCCTGTCCCATAAAGCCGTTCCCGGAAGTGCCTGCAGCATACTGAAAGTTACTCCCGGAATAGCGTTTTCGGTAGCGAATTGAAAAACCCTTTCCCCGGCCCCCTTCTTTTCATCGTCAAAACCAATAATGAACCCGGCCATAATTCTCAGACCAGACTTAGCTATCTTCTCCAAAGATTCATTCATGGGCTGGCGATTATTCTGATGCTTGAGTGTAAGGGTTAAACTATCTGTATCGGGGGTTTCAATCCCAATAAAAACAGTGGAAAACTTACTCATTACCATTAGCTCCAATAACTCATCGTCATGAGCCATATCTATGGAAGCCTCGGTAGTAAAGCTAAACGGGTAGCCATTTGTAGTTTGCCAGTCTATCAGTTTTTCGAGAAAAGGTTTTACCGTGCGCTTGTTACCAATAAAGTTGTCATCCACAAAGAAGATTCCTCCACGCCACCCCAGTTCAAAAAGAATATCCAGCTCGGCCTGTACCTGACTGAACGTTTTGGTTCTGGGCTTTCTGCCATAAAGAATGATGATGTCGCAAAACTCACAGCGAAAAGGGCACCCTCTGGAATACTGTATGGCCATTAGAAAGTAAGCATCCAACTGCAACAAGTCATATCGGGGCACCGGGCTCAAAGTTACATCTGGCTTATCTTTAGACCTGAATATGCCGGAAGCCTCACCCCTGCTCAGAGCATCTACAAAAAGGCCTATCGTATACTCTCCCTCATCCAATACCAGAAAATCGGCACCAGCGTCAAGCATGTCGTTGGGCAGAGAAGTAGCGTAAGGGCCTCCAACTGCCACCGGCTTACCCCTTCTCTTAGCCTCTCTTATCTGCCCTAAAAAATCCTCCTTTTGAGCGATCATTCCGGAAAACATGACCATATCGGCCCACTCCCAGTCTTCTTCCGTCACAGATTCAATATTTCTGTCTCTCAATTTGAAATTCCATTCCTGAGGAAGCAGAGCCGCAACAGTAACTAAACTAAGGGGAGGCATAAAGGCTTTTTTACCCATGCCTTGCACAGCCTTTTCAAACGACCAGAAACTTGTGGGAAAAATAGGGTAGCTAAGCAGTACGTTCATAAGTATTATAAAGGTTGAAAGCGGACACCCCACTATACCTACCCTACTGACTGGCCCGATTTGAATATGCTAAATATTCACCTCTTAAAAAAGTATCAACCACTTATTTAGATCGAGCGGAAATGACCCCAACATCCCGGGCATGAGAGGTGTGCTCAGAACTTCTTACACCGGCTAATAGCAAATATCTAAGGAAGACAAAACATAAAACGCACCAGATGTTTATTGGTAAATAAGACAAAAGAAGCATCTGAAAACTAGATGCACATGGTTACATGCGATACTTAGCCCCCTTCACCTGTCTACTGTAAATATTGACCAACATTTTCTGGGGAGCTCCCAGGAAGAACAACACGAACACCAGCACATTGATTACATTGGTTTTGAAGTAGTTATTCTGCTCCATTTTACGAGCCGAGATAATTACCTTTTGAGGCATAATATGAATTTTGCCATACTTACGAGCCCTCAACAATATCTCATAATCTTCCATAATCACTATGGTTTCATCAAACCCTTCAATGTGCTTAAATAGCTCACGGGTTATATACAGAGTTTGGTCTCCCCCCTAAAAAAAATGCCCTGGTATTTAGAAAGACTACTATTGAACCTGAGTCCCTTCACGGGTCTATCGAAAGCCACTTGATAGCAACCGTAGCTAAATCCACCGGCCACAGCCTTTCTAATATCCTCAACAAAGGTATCCGGCACCGTCAGGTCGGCATGCACAAAGTAAAATACATCGCCCGTAGCCCTGGCCGCTCCGGCATTCATTTGTACCGATCGACCGGGAGCAGAATCAATCACCTGAGCACCGGCTTTTAAAGCAAGCTCTCGGGTATTATCCGAACTCCCCCCATCTACCACAATTACTTCCAAAGCAGAGTCGTTGCCTTTATGAAAGAGCGACTTCACCTGACTGTAAATAAGGTCTGCTTCGTTGAGTGCAGGAATGATTACACTAATTTTCTCTTGCATGGCTTAGATACGAAAGGCAGCCCCGGTTTAGATGAGGTTGAGTTCATGTTTTTAAATCTATATCTACAGGAACATTTCCTGTACTGACCTGTTCAATAAATATGATGAAAACCAACGAAAAAACACTTTCAACTGTCATGCAGAAGCTACATGAGCAAGGCTTCACGGCACAGTTTGCTTTACAAAAAGAAGAAGTAGAGGTATTAGGCCGGGGAGATAAATTTCTTCCAACCCAGTTAAAAATAGTAGCACGCTATCACTTTGACGGAATGACTAACCCGAGCGATGAAGCCGACTTATTCGCCATTAAGGCACAAGATGGCACTCAGGGTACACTTGTTGTTTCCGGCCAGACAGAACACCACTCCACTCTACAAAAAATTCCCATTGAAGAGGAGAATTAAGTAGATTAGGGTGTGAAAAAGATTGCGATACTACTGTTTGTAGCTCTTTTGAGTTGTGAACCGAAAGAGCCCTGGCTTACCGGTTTCGAAAAACCGGAAATGAACCCCATCTTAAAAGCCGATAGTACCTATACCTTTTTAGACCCACTAACCAACAGCCCGGTGGCCTGGCAAAAGGCCGATGTTTTTAACCCGGCTGCGGTAGTAAAAGACGATACGGTGTTTATGTTCTTTAGGGCCGAAGATAACCCCAAAGCCTATTTAGGCGGAAGAACCTCAAGAATTGGGCTTGCCTGGAGCACCGATGGGCTCAACTTTAACAAATTCGATTCTCCGGTTCTCTATCCGGACTCCACAGCCTTTATAGCCTACGACTATCCCGGGGGCTGTGAAGATCCTCGGGTGGTAAAAGCACCTGATGGGCGATACATCATGACCTACACCTCGTGGAATCAGGATGTAGCCCGCCTATCCATTGCCAGCAGCAAAGATTTAAGAAACTGGACCAAGCATGGCCCTGCTTTGCTTAATGCCCTTCAGGGAAAATTTGTAGACACCTGGAGTAAGTCTGGATCCATTGTGTGCAAGCAACAAGGCAATGAACTCATTGCCACCAAAATCAATGGCAAATACTGGATGTATTTTGGCGAAAGAGGAGTAAACCTGGCCTGGTCAGAAGACCTGATTAACTGGACTCCCTTAACCGATGGCAACCAGCTGGCCATAGTTATGGATACCCGCCCCGGCTATTTCGACAGTTTTCTCACCGAACCCGGACCTCCTGCCCTACTGACCAGTGAAGGCATTCTGCTCATATATAATGGTAAGAATGACGAAGGCGATATTGCAGACCCTGACATTGCCAAAGGCACCTATTGTGGTGGGCAAGCCTTGTTTAGTGCTGCCGATCCATCCAAGTTTATAAAGCGCATGGATGAGCCCTTTATTTGCCCAACACTGCCTCACGAAATTACCGGGCAGTATGCTGCAGGCACTACCTTTCTGGAAGCCCTGGTTCCTTATAAAGATCGGTGGTTTATGTACTACGGTACAGCCGACTCCTTTGTGGGAGTAGCCGTTGCCAATCAATAAATGCTGTAAAGGATTTGAAGGCAGATGAGCACGCACCTTACCGTTTGAAGACCCAAAAGCCTGGACTATACTCAACCCACTAAAATAAAGTGCATAAAAAAAGAGGTTACCTTGCGATAACCTCTTTTTTGTGGGCCCTGCTGGATTCGAACCAGCGACCCCCTGCTTGTAAGGCAGGTGCTCTGAACCAACTGAGCTAAGAGCCCTTATTTCTCACTTACACCAGGTTTTACCCTGTTTTTGTTGTGCTTGTGATCAAATGGGAGTGCAAAGGTAGCACCGGTTTTTAATAATGCAAATGGGTCGGCAAAAATATTTTAAAAAATTATAATCGCTCCACAAAATGAGAACGCCAATACGGGGGGCGGATTTTTTTAAACACTGATTTTTGAGTCAAAAGGGCGAAATTTTAACGCATTCGCAGATTTGCGGTGTATAGTTGTATATTTCTGTCAGTTCAATTCCTTAATTCTTTTGAATTTGCTTTTAATTTTTGGCTTCGAACAGCTATCGAAAACCCTTCAAACTTTAAGATGGATTTAATTTTTGCTGCTCTAATAATGCCATTCTTGCCTCCAAGTTGTTCAAACGGCTGAATAAATCGCCTGGGCGCGGAATCTGGCGGCTTATCACTGCTTTAAATTCCCATGTCTCCAGAATCTGCTCACTTTCGAGAATGATTGGCGGATATTCTCCGTTTTTATTGTCGGAGTTACAAATCAGCTTATTATTCTCTCTGATCCGGTTGAGGCAACGCTTCACTATTATTCCCTCATCCCGGCTGATAACAACGTAAACCCGCCAATCTATTACCTCTAAGGGGCTTTCAACATATTGGGCTATTACAATGTCGGACGGGTATAGACCTCGCCCCTCTTCTGCGAGCATAGAGTAACCTTGCACCTCAAAAGCCCTAAAAACCCCGTTTTGAAGCGTTGGGACGCCAAAAGCCGGAAGACTTTCAATGTACTCAGGATCGTGAAGACCTACTAAATAGCCTGCGGCTGCCTTTACTGGTACAAAAATGATGTTCTCAGCTCCAGAATTATCTACTGTAACGAGCACGGGTTTGCTGATGACCTTAGTATATGCCTCTTGTGGCTCTCTGACAAGGGGTAAGGTAGAATGTTGTGGATTTGAATTGATATTAGGCTCTACCTTACCCCTGACCTTACCCGTAACCTTACCCTCTTCTGTGTACACCTTTTTTGTAGTGGAATTGAATTGTTTTTCAGATAATAGGTGTACATCATGAGGGTTAGATAGGTGTACATCTTTTTCAGGCTTAATCATATCACCTTTTCCGGTGATTAACCACTCTATATTGATATCAGGGTATTCATGGATAATTTTCGATATCCACTTACTCTGAATATCAGTATCATTCTTAAAAGCACGGCTAATAGCACCGCTAGAGACACCAATACTTAATTCAAATTGGCGAATGCTGATATCTTTCGATACCACATAATCCCTTAAACGGCTTACTATTTGCGACATTTTAAACTATATGATGAGAATTATCCAAATTATTTTTTTCTGTTTGGAGAATTATCATTACAATTGTACTTAGAGACGAGTACAAATATGAAGACTTTAGCTGAAATAAAAAATCAGGCCACTGGCGAGGACTATAGAACAATAGCCAACGCAGTGGGAAAGAGCGTGGAGCTTATCAAGAAGATAGTGGCAGAGAAGAGAACAGATACCTGCAATGTTCAACTGGCCTTCAACATACACTTTAAACACAAGGAAGACCTAGAGGAAATAGCCTTGGAAAAAGCCAAAAAACTTAAGGAAGAATTAGAGGCCATAAATGAAGAGGCCTAAAGACTCTCTCTATCTAAGCGGGGGCGAAGTGCCGTGTCGTGTACAGACCCCCCGCTATTTAAAACACTAAATGCAGTAAGCTTGATAATTGAAGGTAACGATATATGGCTGTTCTCTCAAGACCTGATAGGCTCGTTTGGATTTGATTCAAACACGGTCAAAACAGGGATGAAGAGAAACCGTCAAGGCTCTAAGAGTTGGGTTCACCGCATAGCTGAACACGATGCAAGGGAGAGGTTGATCAGTTACAACAGTCTTCCTGATTCGGCCAAACAGAAACTTCCACCTAAAGAGGAGCTATTGCAAGAGGCCCAGGTGAACAGTGTGCAGCGTGCCGCTTATGACAGAGAGGAAGTTGTTGCCAATATTCAGTATTTCATTGAACAAAAATATTACTCTCCTGCTGATCTGTTTGTATTTCAAAAGCAGGGTTTAAGCAAGAATAAAGCTTTTGACCTTAGCCGGGCGGCTGCCTGTCTAAGATTCTTGAACGAATACAAAACCAAGACTGCAACCCGCGAGATTGGTTTTGAGACTAAGAAAGATTTACGCGAGGCAGTGCTGAAGTACTACCTCGATAAAGTCCACAACCCCCATACCCATAAGTATAAGTTTTGGTACGGCTTTAAAGTGAGCAATTACGCCACTTTACAGCAGCGCGAATTGGATTGGAGCAATGCCATTAAAACGGTTATTGAAGCCCATTCGAACGAACCAAAATTTAAACAGGATCAACTGGCCTATGATGCCGCATTGGCCAGCCTGATTCCTTCTCACTTCGATAACCAAAATAGACGGGTGATCGGGAAAGTGACCGACCCGGATAGCCCAGGTATTCTGAAGGGTGGACGAATAGACATCAAAGAATATCACGCGGCCATATTAACCAATATAGCCATGAACCCCGGCAAGGGGAATATTTTCGATCATGAGGTAATTCACATGATGTACGCTCTTCGCTGCAAAAAGGACGGAGTTAGACCTTGCAGCCTGAGCGCAGTGAAGTACTTTCTGAGCGAGCCTGAGGTTGAGGAAGTGATAACCCGGGAGCGTCATGGCTTTGCAGAAATTGACAAGAGTATATTACCTCATACTCATGGCCTGAAGCCTCTGGCCGCATTGGCGAAAGGTGGATATGATGGTTTGAGTATTGACTTCTACACTGAAACGGTAATTACTGACAAGCAAGGCAAGCAAAAGACCGGACAGGTGATGCTGAATGTTGTTGCGGTTTGGGATTACTACTCCGAAGCAATTACAGGCTTTGATATTGGCATAGTGGAGAGTGGTGAAATGGTTAGAACCATGTACCGAAACCACTTGAACACTGTTGGCCGCAGCTACATAGAAATTGAGAGTGACCGATTTAGTGGAAACAAGATGGATGACACTCAACGAGTGTTTGAGCATTGCTGTCAATACGTGACCATGCCTGCCCCTAATGATCCAAATGGAAAGGCCGCCAACCCTAAAGCGAGATTTGTGGAGCGATTGGTTCAGGAGCTTAACCGCCTGACTCAACATGTGGAAGGTTGGAAAGGTAGCAACATAAGAAGCCAGCGCGATAAGAACAGGATTCAAAACCAAGATTACAGAGGTGAGGCAATTGGCAGCTTTGCAGAGGCTGTTGATCAGATAGTGAAGCTTGTGAACATCTACAACTTCAAGGCTCTAAAGAAACTTGATGGCGGCTGCCGTTGGGACAAACTGATGTCTAACATTCACCCGGATGCGAAGGTGATTGACCCGACCGCCATGCCGATGCTCTTTAACCGATGGACTAAGAAGCAAATTCAGAACGAGGTTCTGAAAGTTACGATCAACCGTAAGACCTACGAATATGATTTTAACGGCTATGAGAGGCACCTGCCCAAGATTGGCCGCAGCCGCACCGTGAGGCTTTACTACGATGAAACCGATATGAGTTCGGTTGATGTGTACGCAATGGCCGACCCTAAAAACCCGAACATTCTTGAGGGTGACGTTTACCTCGATACTATTCCGGCCTTGAAGAGAGGCTATAAAGATAAGGCAAGCCAAAGCCGCTTAGATATGGCTGTTCACATGAAACAGACCATGAGAAGAAAAGAGAAAACGGACTACTTGGAGCGTAAGGAGCTGGAAGTTGAAGCCTCTCTATATGGGATTGACATTGGAGGCCTTGACATAAAGACCGCCAAGCAAAGAATTGAGGGAGCGAGAGCTACAAGAAGCGAGGAGTTCATTCCTGCAATGGAGGAGCTATATGCTGAGGCTTTGGCGCGACCTGAGGCACAATCTGCCGCTAACTATTACACCGATAGAATTGTGACTGCCAGAGGCATGAAGCCAGCGACCAAAAAGACACAGGCCGAGGTGAAAAGCGAAGAGCAAAGGAAACGGGATTTTGTGGCTAAGAGAGCAGAGCGTAAGCGGGGAAGGAAATAGTACTGAGTATTGAGATAATAGATCACAGCTATGAATAAAGAACGAAGACAACGAATTAACTACGCAATTGAAGCCTTGGAGAACCTTACAGTTCATGTTGAGGAAGTTGCTGTAGATGAAGAAGAGGCCTTTTTCAATATGCCTGAATCACTTCAGGAGTCAGAAAAAGGAGAAAGAATGCAAGAAGTTATCGATGAGCTAAACGAGGTTTCTACCGAGTTGGCTGATATGATCGATAGGTTAAAAAATTGCCTCTAAAAGATGGCCGGGGATGCCGCCCCGGCCACTGAATAGGCTCCTGGATATAAAGTCCACAATAACAATTAAAACAAACATTTATGATCACAGAAACCCAAAAACTTGACGAAGCCCAAAAGGAGGCTATCGTTGAAGCTGCTGAGACTTACATGAGAAGTAAGGCCACAGTAAACAACCCTAAGGGGTTGAGCCAAGCAAAACTAGCGAAACTCGCTGACATTCATCCTGCTTACCTGAGTGCGATGGTTAACCGTAACTGGAACAACATGAAGGCTGGAGGTAAACTGGTCGAAATATCGGATCAGTACTTTCACAAGCTTGCTATTGCTATTGCCTTTGAGATTGAGGAAGTAGTTTGGAAACACTTCAACCTGTACAATCAGGAGCTTTGCGAATTCGCTTTTATTGACGCAAGAGACACCAAGTTGCCTCACGCTATTGATGGAGCTACAGGACTTGGTAAGTCTCACAGCGTAACCCGGTATTTAACCGAGAACCCTGAGTTTACCTATGTAGTGACCTGTGCGGATGATATGACCGCGAAAGGCTTTATACGAGCACTCGCAAGAGCTGTTGGAGTAAATGATGAAGGCACTACGATGGACATTCGATTGGCCATTGTTAAGAAGCTACAGCACGAACAGAATGCTCTAATCATAATTGATGAAGCTGAGAACCTTAAAGATAGAAGTTGGGGATCGATCAAAGCTATGATGGACTCTCTAAAGGGATTTTGTGGAATGGTTTTGATTGGTGCCAACGATTTCGAGAAGACTCTTGAAACAAAGGCAAAGAGGAATAAAACCCCATTTCCTCAAGTGCTTAGAAGAATTCGAGAAGGTGGATTTGTTCAACTTACTTCGATGGAGAAAGCTGAGGTAGAAGATATCTGTATGGCGGTTGGAATCTACCAAAAGGAGATTATAGACATGCTTTACCAGCACTCTTCTAATGTTGGAGAATTGGAGGGTAATGTTAAAAAGCTCTTCCGAATGAGTGAGGAGATGGATGAGGTTGTTTCGTTGGACTTAGCTCAAAAAGTGCTATGAGACGCATTGAACTAGCCCAGGAGATAGCCATTCTTAAGAAGAAACAGGCAATCAAAAACGCTCACCTCCTACATATTGAAAATACTACCAATTGGCAGGGCGAGCTATATAATAGCAATCGGGATGCTCTCTTTGAGATTACTGAGGAGCTGGATAAGAAAATGGACGAATACTACTTCGTCTGTAAAACAGAAATCATTGAGATTGACTTGGAGCTAAGAAAGATTCAAGATGCTCTTCTCGCTGATCCTTTTGATTACAATGCGCTAATAGTTCAGGAGAAAGAAGCTAAGAGCAAGAGGCTGGAAATATGGGAAGAAATGAAATCAGTGCTTTGGGTTGAAGACTGCACACCTACCGAACAAATAGCTAAAAATTGTAGGAATTATGATCTGGCGGTATTGGGTCAGATTGTAGGCGTTGATCCGGCCACTCTTGGAGATGGTTGGGAAGTGAAAAAGACCTATGATGGTGAGAGGCTTGTGGATTGGGAGATTGTGATGAAAGATCGAATTAGAAGGGAATGCGAGGAGAAATGCAAGAACCCTGAGTGCCTACAAACGGCTTGTGTGGAGCATCAGAAGAAACTGACTGAAGAGGTAAGAAAGGAGGTTCATAATGGGTAAGGTTAAGAAGTCAGAAGTTAGAAGTCAGAAGTCGGAAGAAACTGATTGGATTGTAGTGAAGTATTTTGATGATCACCTTGATGGTATAATTCAGTCAGGATTAACAGAAAATGAGGCTAGGGAAAAAGCTACGGAGTTGAATTCCTTCAACCATAAGCCATTTACATCCTATCAAGCAAGAAGAAAGGAGTCGGATAACAAATGGTCTACTGATATGGGGCGCGGAGTGGTTGGCACTTTTCATAAGAGCCTGATCAACATATTAGACCCTGACCCGGAGACAATATTCTTAGAAGATATTGTTCAGGGTTTGATTCATACTTGCCGATGGAATGGTCAGATAAAGCACTTCTATTCTGTGGCTCAGCACTCTCTGCATGTGGCTGGCTTGGTTTCAATTCAAAACCCTGAATTTGCTTTGCAAGCGTTGTTTCATGATGCCTCGGAGGCCTTTATGAATGACCTTTCAAGCCCTGTTAAAGAACTACTGCCGGAGTATAAGAACCTTGAGGAAAGGCTAATGATTGCCATTGCAATTCGCTTTGGTTTCGATTGGCCGATTCATCCTGAGGTGAAGGAGCTTGATATGACTGTTCTTCAGATTGAACATCAAAACCTGAGAATGGGCGAAAACTATGCCTGCCACTATGAAGCTCCTGAAATGGTGTATTCAAAGTTTATGATCAGAGCGAAGCAATGGCTCGATTTCAGGGTTTGGAACAAAGTGAGAAAGGAGGCGAATCATGGCTAACGCAATCGACAGAGGGGCTGTAAATGTGGCTAAAATATTAATACCTGCTAGTATTATTGATCACAGCTACAAGGTTCTTTCATTAAGACATGAGTATGCAAAAGGTGAGATTAACAGACAGTCTTTCACCTACTCAGTAGATATATCGAATGGAGGCTTAATCATTGATTTTGTAGAAATGGGACGTGTTGAAATTGCTCCGGCTGAATTAGTAAAAGCCTGTTTTATAGCTCTTGAAGGGAAGGAGGTAAATCATGGCTAGGAGGAGTAATGGGGTTCGTGATGTTTTGAACTGGAAGTTCAAATATTGGGATATGCCTTCAGAATGGGCTGCTCATTTTGGTGAATTGCCGGATCAGTTCAATATCTACATTGATGGAGATGCGGGGCATGGAAAAACCGAGTATGAAATGCAGATGTCTAAAATGATGGCTCAGTATTTCGGCAAGGTGCATCTTTTCAACTTTGAGCAAGGTAAGCACAATCAAATAACTAAAAGTGCCCAACGTAACAAATTTGAAGACCTTTTGAGTACGGGAAAATGGATGTATGCTCGTGATATAGTTACGCTTGATCAGGTGTATGATAAACTCAAAAGGCCAAATTCTGGCAAGCTGATTCTGCTTGATTCTATCAGTTTCCTTGAGTTGAATTATGGAGAGGTAAGAGATTTGATAAAGGATTTTCCGAGAAAAAACTTTGCCTGTATTGCCTACAAGGCAGACTTTACCAAGTACAAGCCAATCCGGCATTTGTTTGATATCAAAATCAGAGTAGAGAATTTCAAAGCTGTTGTTCAGTCTTCCAGACATGGAGGCGGCAAGGAATGGATTATTTGGGATAAAAGTGCCGATTGGAAGAAAGGAACGCTATTCGAAGAGAAAGGAGGTTCCAATGGCTGATGCAAGGACTGACTTGTTTGAGTTTCGCAACCTTGTGAAATCTATGAGGGACGCGCAGAATGATTACTTCTCGGCAGTCAAGCTGAAAACTAACACTTACGAAAAGCTGAAGATTGCCCGAAAGCTAGAGAAGCAAGTTGATGGTGTCTGCACCTCTATTCTTCTCGATAAAAAGGAGCTCGAACAGTCTACACTGTTTGAGCCAGTTAACTACTCCCTGATTGTGAAGAAAGGCCTCGTTGATCCGAGGGACTTGGTTAAGCTATACGGCAAGGAGGTTGAGCTTGAATACCTCACTAAAGACGGTTTACAATGGCTGCCTACCAAGGGCAGAGTGAACGCTGTTACTGTGAGACATGCGGAGCTTGAGAGGCTGCGAAACCTGAAGGTATCTGAGGAACTGGCGGAACTGATTGAGGAAGGAGGTTCTCATGCCTAAATCTTTAATGGCGGTTCAAGGTCTTTTGAACAGGGTTCGAATGTCGGTTTTGGGAATACCAATGAGGGTAGAATTGAGAGAAGATAAACGCTATGAGAATGGCCGCCCATACCTTCAGGTTTGCTATAACGCTCCTTGCACTAAAACAGGAATGGTTGAGACTTGGAAAGGCCGCAAATGGTATCTGTCTGAATTTATGACTGATGATGAAGTGATTAAGACCGCTTTTGCGGCCTTTAAAGCGGCTGTTGAGCATGAGGTTTTTGAGGGCTTTAAGGTAGACGGAAAGGTTCTATTCAACCCACATGTAAGCTTTGAGGCCTTGCTTTCGGTAACAGATCAGGAAGTTAAAAGAGAGGAGGTTCATCATGGTAATTGATAGTAAAAAGGCTCAGGAGCTGACCTCTATTGTGGCGCGAATAATTGGCAGCACTGAGGAGACTGTGACTAATACTATGCTCGACATGAGCAAGGACTTTCTCGCTCAATTCTTAGGGGCAGAAAACGAGTCTGAGATCAGTCGGTTTGAAGCAATTCCGCAGTATTGGGCTTGGTTTAGAATGCTTTGGGCAGGGTCTGATTTCAGGTTCATCATGTTTATGGATAGCAAGCCTTGGCTGATTGGTAAGCTCAAAAATGATGGGATTAATCTTCTTGAGGTATATGCTGAGCATCATTGGTCTGATCTGAAAGGTAAGCGACCTGTTAGCAGTGCAATGGCTCTGTTTTTAGAGACCCCTCCGCCTGCGGCACCCTGCCTGCCGGACAGTCGGGCTCCCCTCGTGAAAGGGAGGAATAATACCGATGAGGTAAAAAAGGAAAGGTAGCCACTGCACGAGCAGTCGTGATCCGGGTCGCTCCCGGCAGTGGCGCGAATGCGAATGATGCCCATTCGCTATAACACAAAAACAATTGAACAAATGGCGAGAAAAAAGACAAGGGTCGTGCCAGTCCCTTTAGAATCGGAATTACCAGGTATTGCAAAGCTTTGCGCGGAAGCTCAGGCCAAACTGAAAAAGATTGAATCAGAGGCTGAGGAGAAAATTGCAGCAATCAGAGAGAAGGCTAAACAAGATGCCTGCAAATGGGAAGATCAATTCAGTGAATGCTCTGAGCAATTAGAGGCTTATGCACTGAAGCATCAGAAAGCCAAATTCTCGAAAGTGAGAAGCATGAAACTAGGCTCTGTAACCTTTGGCTTTAGGTTGGGAACTCCTAAAGTGGTGAAGACTACCAGAGATACCTGGGCGGTTGTGACCGGAAAGCTAAAAGAGCATTTCCCTGACTTTGTGAGAACCAAAGAGGAGCCGAACAAGGATGCAATTATTGAGGCTCGTGAGGATGCTGAACTGATGGCTAAGCTTTCGATGCTTGGTGTTCAGGTGGACCAGGAGGACTCTGTTTTCATTGACGTAGCTGAGGAAGTTTTAAGGTAACAGATATGAAAAAGAGAAGAATCTATGTCGCTTCCTCTTGGAGAAATGAGTTTCAGCCTCAAGTGGTTTCATTGCTCAGGTATTTAGGTCATGAGGTATATGATTTTAGAAAGCCTAATGAAGAGGATAATGGTTTCTCATGGTCTGATGTTGATCCAAATTGGCAGCAATGGTCTACTGAGGAGTATGTTGCTGCTTTAGATCATCCTGTGGCTAGAAAGGGCTTCTTTAATGATAAGTGTGCAATGGATTGGGCTGATACCTGTGTGTTGGTTTTACCTTCCGGTAGGTCTGCTCATACTGAGGCGGGTGTAATGAAAGGCGAAGGTAAAGAGGTGATTGTTTTCACTCCTTTAAAGCAAGAGCCTGAACTCATGTACAAGCTTTTTGATGGCATTATTTCCAATGCAAAGGACTTGAGGTCTTACTTCCATATTTCAGATAAACAGGAAGGAGGTTCAGGTGATTGACCCAAAAGAAGCAAGGGAAGCCCTGAATAAGTTGTCTGGCTCTGATGAAAAGGAGCCGGGCAATAGCCCTCTAAATATGGAGCCAGAAGGTAGTGCTCTTGATCAACTAATTGAGCGTTGGGAGAGTATTGTGCAGGCCACTGAGAGGGATTGTGCTATTTCCGCCAGTGCCATTGCTAAGAAAGGAAACCTGCGCAGGCTGGCTTTCTTTAAAGCTACCCTTGGGCAGCTTAGGGAATTGAAGGCTCTTAAAGAGGGAGGTGAGTATGTCGGCTAGAGTTTATACCCCTGAAATGATTCAAGAGCTTCATCAGGATAATCTTGATGAGGCTGAATTCCAACTCAAGACAGCTAAGTCTCCAAAGCGGAAGAAAGACCTGAAAGGCCACATTGAATATCATAAGGCAATGGTTGGCATGATGAAGGAGCTTATAGAGTTGAGGAAAAGTAATCCCTCGGTCTAAAGGCCACTCCCTTTGAAAAGGGAGAATGTCACTGCAAGCGTAGGCTTGATCCGGGTCGCTCCCGGCAGTGGCGCAAATTTCAGGGATCAGTCAGACGGGCTGGTGTTAGGTTGTGGGGCTGCACCTAGAGCAGCTCCACTTGATCCGGCTTGGTTAGTTATCGGTTAACAGTGATCAGTTAATCGGTAAGCAGGTTCGAATCCTGCCCGGATCGCAAGAATGTTAGATGTCAGATTTTTGATTTACGAATTATGAGAGATGAAGAACTATACCGAAGAGCCTGTAATCTCGTGACTGAACTGCGAGAAATGGGAATGACCTGGGGTGATATATTGGAGTTCTGGAACGAATGCATTATTGAAGCCAAGTGGCTAGATAAGATCGTAAGGGAAGGGAGAAAGCCAAGAGGATATGATGTATGGAAGCTTTGCATAGACAACAAGTGGGGCAAAGAGAAGCTACGTGAATTGGCTTACAGGTATGAACTTATAGTTCCAAAATCATGAATGATTACCCAAATATGGAAGTACACGAACTGGAGGAAGACAGAAGATACCTTTCGACCCGTGTTGATGAGGGCATGGATTTAGTCATTTTCACAACGCAAATCTCGGAGAAATCGGTTGAGGAGCATGAGGCGATACTTGATCAGAAAGTGAGCGATTATATGGCTGAGATGCTGAAACAAGTTCAGCATGACGAAAACGAGAGGGATGATTTCGTTCCTCGCAATGACTGTGAGGAATGACTAAGAGGGAGGTTAACAGATTGATTAGTGACCTTACTGATGAGATCAGGATGGTAACCGTAAACAAACGGCAGTTTGACAAAAAGCTGAAGGATTTTGATAAGACACACTTTACCGGAAGGATTGAGACGAATGAAATTAAGATAGCCAGAAAGGAAAGCCAAAGGCTTGAAGGTGTGCTATCTGAACTAAAAAAAGAGAGGAGCCAATATGAGCGCATCAAGAAGAAACTTTGACCCGGAGAATGCCAAGCGCAAGAAAATGCGTGGCAAGATCATTCACTATTACTGCCTGATGGGCTACGTGGATGAAAACGGTGAGCCTGACTTTGAACGGATAAACAAGTCTGTTCAGGGTTTGGGAACGAATAAGCGTGGGGTAATTCTCAATTTTCTCTACGTGCATGAGCTGCCTGATGTGGTTACGCAGGTGGGGCAAATGTGGAAGAAAGAGAGCCGTAAGATGATGGAAGTCGGAAGATAGAAGACCGAAGCGACAAAGTGAGTGATAGCATTACATATTATTACCGATCAGTCGGAACTGCGAGAAACAAATGGTGTATTGCTGTGGTGTTTGGTTCATGGCCATACAGCAGTCTTTTGCACAAAGGGTATTTGTCTTCAAAAGAATTCTTTAGTCGAAAAATGACTGCTGATGAATACCAGAGACATATAAGTAGGTGGAGAGAATATTCAGTTACCTACATGAGTTTCGAAGATTTGAAGAAGGATGAAGTTCAAATATTAGGCCTTGATTCGGTCGAATATCAAAGCCTTTTGAATGCTTATAACAAACTAAGAAATGAGCATTGAAGATCAAATAGAGTTCATTGACGAAATGTTGGCTCATACCGGAAACCCGGAGGAGCTGGAGGCTTTGCAGGCTATTCGTGAGAGCTTGGTTGGCTTAAACCCTTCTGGTAAGAGAAGGACAAAATCTAAAGCTAAAATTACTCTTCAATATTATCAGGAGTTTGTTGGGGAATATGATCAGTTCTGCCGAAAGACATTGGGAGCTCCGGGTGTTATCGATGCCCGGCAGGGATTGGCTCTAAAAGAGACGGTTGACTACCTAATGAAGCAAGAGAAGGTGAATGGCGATGAAACGCTCGCCTTGCAAGGTTGGAGATACATTTTCGCTAATTGGTCGCTGTTGAGTGAGTTTGTTCAGAGACAAACCAAGCTGAGCGACATTAAGAAGAATATTCAAGAGATACTATTTCAGTTAAGAAATGCAAGTAAGGAAGCTAAACGAAGAAAGTCTGATAAAGACTGGGATCAATATCGTAAGCTGCGTCAGGGCGAATGATCAGCGTAGTATTACCCGGTTTGTGAGCAAGACCACTACTAAGAAAGTGGTTGAAACCCGCATGCTTCGAAGGGCTTTCGAAGAGCATTTGGACACCCTTCGGAGTCAGTGGAAATTCTGGAAGGAACAGGAGGAGTTATCGGTTGATCATGAATCAGGGATTAGTCCGATAATGATCTACAATGCTCTGGAAGTGATCAGAGAGAAGGGTGAAGAGCTGAAGGGTGAAATAGAAGGTTTGCAGCCCTTCCAGAGTATGAGCGAGATGATCCGAAGTGGTTATGACCTGGGCGAATTGGAGCTGCTTATTGTAGATATGATTTTAGCCCTGAGAGACTCCCTCAGCATTACCAACAACATCACGCCAACACAGGCCAAAGAAGCGGCCATCATCATAACAGAGCAGTTTGCCGGGCTAAGTATTGAGGAGCTGGCCATGTGCTTTCATAGGGGCAAGATTGGCGAATATGGAGAGATTATGCACCGCCTAGATGTTAACGTGCTACTCAGCTGGTTGAATAAGTTCAGCAAGGAAATGGAGCGGGTATCTATAGAGCTGAACAGCCAGCAGCATAGCCAATTCAAGCGCGTTGAAATGGATGGCAAAACCAGCGACTTAGACCTATTGAAATGGTTTAAGGTATTGCCTAAAGCCAAGGACGCTAATAAGGAACTGTACGCTCAAAAGAGCTTAGATAAGAAGGCTGATAGTTATTTCGGAGGCTTCTAGTTGGTGAATTAGGAAAACAATAATAATGTATTCAGTCAAAATTGAAGTAACATGATTAAGATTGACACATACTTTGTAGGTGGTGGCCTCTTTGATCTGGGGTTGGTTCGCTCCGGGCTGACTATTAACAAGTCTTATGAGATAGATAAGATTTGTTGCAAGGTGTACAAACGGAACTTTGATCATGAGGTAATACAGCAGGATATAACCAAGAAACTCGTTCTTTCTGACGAGAGGGCTGATGTAATGGCCTTTACATATCCATGCACCAAATACTCTACAATAGCCGACATTCACGGTACTAGAACGGGCGATGAGTTGTTTCTACATGCTTTCCGTCACATGGCCATAGGCAGGCCGGAGATTTTTGTTGCTGAGAATGTTCCGGGAATGCGAGCCTTTCCGATTGTAATGGAGGCCATGACAAAACTGCCCGATTATTACGTTGCGGTTTTTTGTCCTGTTAAGGCTGAGTATTGGCTACCTCAAAGGCGAGACAGGTTGATCATTATCGGCAGCCGCAGGCCTTTTAACTGGCGGCAGCCAGAACAAAAGCTTAGAACTCGTTTGGCTGATATAGTTGAAGAGAATCCTCGTATTACATGGCCTGAGTCTATTAGAACAAGAATGACGGGAGGTTACAGGGATTTACCGATAATCAGCGACCCAAAGGCGGGAGATATAGCTCCTACTTGCGTGGCTCACTATTCAAGAGATAAAAGTACTCGCCTTTTGAAGGATAAAAGGTTTCCAATGGGCGTTCGCCCTTACTCTGTCCGGGAGTATGCAAGGTTGCAAGGTGTTCCTGATGAATTTGAGTTCAATTGCAGCGACACAGCAGCATATAGAATTATCGGAAATGGTGTGCCTGTTCCTATGGGTGAATGGGTTGGTAATGAAATTCAAAGGTATTTTAGAAGATAATGCCATTGAGGCAGGCAAAAGGCCTGTTTTGAAATTTGAAAAATATAATGGTACTTTGCTCTTGACAACACGATGCAAGAGTAATCTTGAATCATTTTATTGACAATATAGGAAGCCCCTATACGGTGTCCCGGAGGAAACAATGGGAAATCCGACTCTTGTAGTCGTGTTGTCACACCTAAGTAGCGGGCTTTCCTTGCTTTTAAAACTTTTCGATAATGACAACAGGAAAGGAATTGAAAGCGTTTAGGTTCAACGCAGAGAATCAGGAGATCAGAACTCTCATGATCGACAATGAACCTTGGTTTATTGCAAAGGATATTTGCAATGTGCTAGGCCATACTAATAGCAGAGTCGCAATTCAAATGCTGGATGATGACGAACGGGGTAAGGAAAGTTTACCCCGTCAAGGTCAAACTTGGATTGTGAACGAATCAGGTTTGTACAACCTGATATTCCGCAGCAACAAGCCAGAGGCTAAGGCTTTTCGTAAATGGGTAACGGGTGAGGTTTTGCCTCAAATTCGCAGAAATGGCAGTTACACGCCTAAACAGGTAGCCAAAGAAGTGATTGATGCCCGCTGCCAAGCCTACGAAACCACGGAGATCAATGGCCGGGAAGTTCGGGTTATTGATATTGATGGCACAGACTACTACCATTTAAAAGATGTGATCAATGTGGTTGGCTCTGCCACAGAAACACAGCAAACGGCCAAAAAGCTGAATGCTGTTAAGCCTCTTGCCCGAAAAATCTGGATTTACGGAGTTAACTATCCGAGCTGGTTTACCAATAGGCTTGGGGTTGATTTGGTGCTTTCTGCCAGCCGTAAGCTGCGCAGCGAAAGACAGGTGTTATTGCTGGAAGGAGGTAGTTATGAGTAAGAGAGTTGTTGTGGCCGATGCTCCTCAGAAGCTGGATTTGTACACTTTTATGCATTGTATGAGGGTGTTTAGCGGTTGGTATTTTAACAACGATGTAGAACTGTTTGCCAGCCGCTGCATTAGCAGTCAGGTTTTTGGGCAAACCCAGTTTAAAACGGTTGAAGAAATGCAGCATGTTTTGAGACTCAGGACGAAATGTTTGGTACATCCAGACATTACTCCTGAGGTTGTGTTTGAAAATCAGTAAATTGTAAGACCTAGGTGTCGCTAGGTTGGCTTAGCCCCCGTGTCGGGGGCTTCGCTTAAGAAATTAAATAAAACGCATTATGAGAAAGTTATTAGTGATAGTATTAGTCGTATCAGTTTGCGCCTGTGCTGGTGAACAATTAAAACAGGTTGAAATACAACTCCTCAAAACTCCAGAGGAGGCAGTTAAGTCAATTATTGGTAATAGGTTGAATAATAAGTATCCAAATCCGAGAGCGGAAGAATATTTTTTATACAAGAATAGGGATGAAATAATAAGTTCATTAAGTATTAATCGCTTTGAGCCGCTGAGAGACGATGTTGGTGTTGCTTTTTTGTCTACTTCAATAGGTAGTAAGGTTATTAGAAGCACAATGTGGTTAAGGAAAGTTGACGGTTATTGGTTTGAGTTTTTGGGTTACCCAACATATACTGGGGATGATTATTACCCAGACCTCACATTGCAGGAAGAGGAAAAAGCAAAAGAACTTATTGAGGAAAGCAAAAAATGGAAAGAATCCAACCCATCAGAATGGTGGGGTTATAATTTTATGTTTTAATCGACTGTTACTAGGAATTATATTGTGTGTATTTTTAGAGAGTGAGCCTCGGAGAAATCCGGGGCTTTTTATTTGCGGTTTCTTCGATTAGGATACCTCTTTCCATAAAGCCAGTAGCCTAGCAAAAGAAGAGGAATAGAAATGATTACTTCGAGCAATGAAGGGGCTTCCATTATGCAGTAGCCTTAAGGATGTTACGGTGTATAGTTTCCGGGCTTAGGCCAAAGTGAGCTGCTACTTTTGCCAATACATCGTCATAGCGAATTCTTTTCTCCTCATGAAGCTCGTTCACCATTTCGCGAACCATCTCGTTTCTGCGCTTTGTGTTGGCTTTTCGCTTTTCGTATTTGTTGCTATGTGTGGTAGTAAGAGACAAACTTAAGACTGTGATTTACCATAAAAATAGTAAGATCAAGTCTTTATATCCAAATCAGGTTCAGCAGTTTGCAGGGTTTTTACGGCTGTTTTGTCTTTTCCAGAGCCTGAAAAATCCATGATGGTTCGCATTAATCTGCGTATTCTTGAGTCGGTTCTGTAGTTGGTTCGTCTAAGGCTATTGCATAGCACATAATCTCCTTCGGTGTCCTTTAGAGCTGCAAAGTCCGGGTGATCAGAGAGCCAGGCACTAAAGCCTTTGAGTGCTATGAATACTTTGCGGCTAATAGCGAAGTGATTGAGCTGGCTGCTTTCTGTGATCCGCTTGTCATCATCATACAGGTTTGAGGTTAGTACTCTGGCCTGAAACTGTATCTCTGTTTCTTCCCAACCCCTGCCGAGCGATCTGGTTCTTGTGTCTCGGAACTCAATCAACACAGCCGGGCAATTGACAACCGGGCGGCCTTTGCCGTTGTTGCTCTCTTCGTCTTGGTTTTGGTAGAATGCAACCTCTTTCAGTTCGGCTATTTCGGCTAATAGATGGTTTTTAAGTATGATGTAGAGTAGGTCTGTTGTCATAGTGGTTTGAGTATTTAGTAAGGGGGAATAGATGCTGAAACAAGTTCAGTATGACGGTTCTATTTGAATATTTGATCAATACGCTTGTCGCTCTTCTTTTCAATTTTTCTGTTTAGTGCCTCGCTGAAGGCCATAAATGTTCGGGCAGGAATTTCAATCTCCTTCTTTTTAGTCATGGCCATGTTTTTATAGACTTCCTCGCCAGTCTCATAGAACATCGCCCAAAAGAATTTTCTCATCAATGGAGTTACCGGGATTTTGCCGCCTTCATTGTGTATTTGTGCATACTCCTTGTCGGAGAATATTATCACGCGTCCGGGTTCGGTTCTGTAGTCTAAAGAGTCTTCTAGATCACCATCGCCATGCATTATCTTCTTGCCCTTTTGTTTTTTTGTTTCAAAAGCTCTGGGCTTCCATTTCTTTTTTCTTTTATCGGTAAATCCTTCGTTATCGAATGATTCCTTGAAATGGTTTACGGCTTCCGTTCCTACAATGCGAGGCAGATCGGTCTGTATGAATTGCTTCAGTTCGTGCTGAATTTGCCTCAGGTCTGCGCCAAACTGTTGAATCTTACGCTTTGCCATTTAAACCATATTTAAAAGTATTCGTATATTTGAGAGCCACTTGGGTAGCAATACCCTCGGAGCTCCTAGCTCAAGGACTTAGTTCTTGAGCTTTTTTTGTACCCAATGCTCAATGCTGTTGTCTATATAGGCCTGTCGGTCTATGCTGACAACCTTCTCTTTATAAATGAATGTGATGGCGGTTATCTTGCCATCTTTATCATTATAAAAGGCTCTTCGAATGCCATTCGATAGGTTATCGAAGTCTATTTTTTCAGGTAGTGTAATAACTACCAACTCAGCTCCCTGGCCTCTTGCTTTAGCTACCCTTCTGTTGATTGTGTTAATCAATTTACTATTGGGTTCTACAGCTTTGAAGTCTGCGATTATTCCGCTTACTAGCGCATCGGGGTTTTTAACACCTTGCTCTATTACAATAGGCTGAAGTACTACAGCATCTGCATTCTTGTCAGCCAATGCTTTAGCAGCTTTTAGGTTATCGCTCAGCTCGCTATCTCCATGATCTTTATGTCTAGCCACAAAGCCTCCGGTTTCTTTGTTCTTATGCTCTATTACATAATTATCTGACTTGGTGACTCGCTGCCATTCCTTAAAGATGTTCTTGATCTTGTCCGGGTTGGCGGGTAGGTCTAAGTTCCAGTTTTGTTTAGACCACTGTTCGAACTCTTTTTGAACTTCGAAGTAAGGGTGAAGCTCACTAAACACACGCCCATTCGTAGGGTCTTCAAGGAATTCGTCCTTAATGTCTGAGGTGTCGGGTGTCGCGTCTGTTAGCTCTTTGTCGGTAACCCTCCAGCTGCACTGGCACAAATAGCCGTTAGGCGGTAAAATAGATCTTCCCTCGGTTGTGGTAAGTGAGAATACTTTACCGTAGTACTTTTTATGATCTTCTCTTGGGTCTGCTGCTTTGGATTTGATGTACTCCCAGTTCGGATATAGATCAGTGTTCTCCAATGCCTTTTGCAGGTTGTTACCAGTGCGAGCTCTGCGAACAGCAAGAAGGTATTCAGTGTTCAGCCAGCGTTTATTATAGTCTTTACTGATGGTTAAAGCTTCTTTCTGAAACTTACTGAAGGGCTTTATTTGGCCGTTATCATCGAACAATAGACTTGCAATGGCCTCTGTGTTGTGATGGTTTTTGAAAGCTGCAAACACGTGTACGTTGTACTTGTATTGAAGCAAAAGGCCGTGGTTTGGAGTGCCATATTCCACCGCTCCAAAACCTGTTTTAGTTCCTTTCCAGAGTGCGAGTGCTTGCTGTTCGAACAAAGGGAGGTCTATCTGGCCGCCTACGAGCTTACGGTCATAGATTCGTTTGGCAGCTCTGCGGATGAACCTTTCCCAAGGGAAAAGGTCTGCGGTTTCTGCGGACACAATCCCCCCGCCCCCCTTCATCAAGGGGGAGTGTTCGTGTGAATCGCAGAAATCCGAATAAAAGGCCATTACGGCTCCCTCGAAACTTTCTTGATCAAACTCGAAATGATCCGAAGGAGCCGGGTCTACTTTCCCGGCTCTTTGTCTTTTTGTTTTGGATCGTTAGGGTCTTGATCTCCTTTGTTCTCCTCTTTCTTTTCGTTAATGAATGCCAAGAATTTAAATTTGTGGTTTGCCAGTTCTGCCGGATAGCCAAATTCTATGAGCTTAGGAATGAGGATCATGTTGATGTGGCGTTGTAATCTTCTCATTCTTGCTTCAACCCGTTCATTGAGCATTCTCTCTCCTGCTTCAGCAGATCCAACCCATGCTTGTTCGTCACTTATACCTTTCTGGCCTGTTAAAAGCTTTGAGTTTGAAGTGTCTGAGTAAAGAATGTTCTCTAGGTAAATTTTATGAGGCTCGCCCCTTCCTGAGTCTGTTAGTAAGCTGGCTTCGTCTCCTTTGTCGCCTATCCAATAGCCATTCGCTCCGAGGTTCTTTGCGTTGTTTTCAATTATATTCAGCTCTTCTTTGTTTGTTGTTTCAGTGCCGATTTTCAGGATTGGTTTTCCGTAGCGTTCTGAGTGCTGGCTCCAGTCTGTTCTGCTAAAGTTCTTAATAATTACCTCGGTGGCTGCTTTGAAGAGTTTGCCCAGGTTATTTGGTTTGCCTACTTCAATAATGAAATGATTCCAAGGCTCTTCTCTGTATGGAATGCCTTTGATCCATCCGGTAGGGTTCAAAACAATCCAGCCTCTTTCCGGTACTACGTATTCACGAGGAAAAACATCAACGGATCCGACTTCCCAATCCACTAGTTTATTTACAGCCTTTACGAATTCCTGAAACTCAATAAGAGTTGTTCCCCAAAGCTCTTCGCTCAAGAAAAGGCGCATATAATCCTCGAACCAATTTCGCTCAAATAGGTCTGTAAGGTCTTTTTCGATTTCATCGTTCTCGTTGACTATCGCATAAGGTGACCCGGTTACTTTATCATCCATGTTCTCTGCTTGGCTCCAAAGGTGACAATCGTTCATTATTCTCTCATAGATATAGAGCAGATGGGTGCGACTTGGAAACTCAGGATCACGGGCATAGTCCTCAGCCATTCTGAGAGCATCGAGACCGACCTCAAACCTGAACTTGTAGTTTTTCTCAAGCTGATGGCTTACTCGCTTGCGATCTGTGATGCTTTTGCTTGGTGCGCTGACTTGATTTAAGGCGATTTGCGCCCTTATCTTTTTGGGGAGTAATTGGATAGCTATTTTTTGTATTCGATTCATGTGAGCGATTTTAAACGGGTTTCGAACGGGTTTACGGTCTAGGTTAGTAGTTTAAGCTTAGGTCGCGGGGTGTTTCGCTGCCTACACGGGTGCGAGCGATGGTATCTGGTACTCCGTCACCGTCTGCATCAACCTCTAAAAGTGGAAGCTTAATAGGTTTATCTCCTGAGCTTACTGCATCAATTTCATTCATGCAGTCGTCATAGTTTTTAACAATGCGTTCCGGGACTAGGTCGTCATCAATTCTTTCATATATATAGTAAAGCACAAGGCAGATGAGCCAGCGCAAAACTACCCGACTCCGAGCATCATCGACCTGAGCGAAAACTTCATCCATATCGTATCGCTGAAAGAGCTTGTTTTCAATAACCGCCATTGCAGTAGCCTCAGCATCTGTTAGGATGTCGGGTTCTTCCTCAATGATTTGAAGTAGATGACGCTCTTTGATTTTGTGATAATAATCGTCTTGAGTTATGAATGGCATGGCTGTTCGGTTAATGGTTATCAGTGATCAGTGCTCTCATCTTTTTTTTTCTGAGAGTTTAAGCCTTTGTCAATTCCGAATGCGTACGCGCATAATACTGATGAGACAAAGGATAATGCAGGATCATGTAAGTATCTGGCGAGAATGAACATGATTATTGAAGCAGCAAATAGTAGGTTGATTCTTGTTTTCATGGGTTTAGGATTACATGTGAAAAATTGATTTGAAGGCATGAGCTTATGCCCATACTTTTGAGTTTGCCTTGGTTATGAACTGCCTCATCGAGTGTTCCGAAGCTTCGGGTTCTTGGCATACCGGCACGGCTTATGTAACTGATTGTGTAAGGCATGACACCCTCTTTTTCCTTAATGGTGAAATTGATCTCTTTCATAGTAATGATCGGTCTGAGTTTTTGGCAAAGCTTCCGGTTCTTGACCCGGTTGCGGAACGTCTTGTGATTTTATCGGCCTTCTCTTTGGCTCCTACAACTGCATCAGGACCATCTATGAAACCGTTGGGAAAATCAATGAATTGATTTCTGAGTGTTTGCATGTCTTCAGACTTTCTGAATTCGGAGCTGAAGCGCAAATACTTATGTTCGGAAAGAGGTTCGAGGCTTTCAATTCTTCCTTTCTTATCTCCTTTTGGCTCCATGTCGTATCGAGGCCTCCAAGTGACTCCACGAACCAAGTCCTCTAACTTGTAGATGTCATCGAGGCGAGCCTTTTGAAGTGTTCCGGCTTCAGTCCACATTTGGAAGTTTGAGATTGTGAACCTTGCACCGTTTGTTTCTTTGACTATGGCGGCTTCCTTGAGGTTTTCAAGAACCATTTGATTGAGTCTGTATTGAGCGTCAACCATATTGCCAGTGGTGCGGAGCCATGCCCAAAGCACATCGTAATAAAGCCCTTTCTTTCCGAGTAAAACTAAGGCGCGGTAACAGCCTTTACCAGAATCACCATAAGCGGGATCGAGGTAGCCAACTAAAGCATCGTAAGCATTCCAAGGTAATGGATTGACCCAAGGGAGGTTTTCGTTTTTGAATCGCTTACCCTCTCTAATGTGCTTGTGATAGTACTGTCGCATAGTATTGCGATAGCCTACCTCGTCAAACCTTGCAAGAAGAGACTCTATTGTATGATAAGACCATGCGGGTACACCTCCGTTTTCGATCAATAGCATCTCGTGAGTTGCCGGGTCTTCAGTGGCGTAAACCTTGATGTGTTTTGCTCCTTTTCTTTTTGGGTCACCTTCTTTTACATCACCGACCATGTGGGCGGTTAAGCCATTGTCGCAAACCCTGTTGTTATTGAAAGAGAAATGCTTTCCCTTGATAGCCAAACAGCCCATAAATTCTCCAAGAATCCAGTCGAGGTCTTCCTGTAAACGCTGTTCGTTTTTCTCATACTTCTTTTTTGAATCAGCATCGTCTACAACCCCTGAGTTTGGTCTTTTGGCTGCCTTTCTTACACCCGCGGGGTTTTGACCAATACCGAAAGCCCAAAACCCGACTCCTTTACCTGCTGTGAATCTGCCTTCTCGATGTGTTCCGGTTACATGCTGATCTCCAAAATCAGCAAGTAGTTTTTTGTTTGTTCGCAGCTCGGCCTCAATGTCTCCAATTAGAACCTTTGCTTTGTCTTCTGTTTCTGAAGCCAGAATGAACCCTGTAAGTTTATTATTGAAGTAGAGCCATAGTTGACAAAATACATTGATGAAAACTGACTTGGCATGCTCTCTCGCCCATTCATTTATAGTAAATGAATTGTCTTTTGTTGTGTACTCCTGAGCTGCCTCAAGATGGAACCAGCCAAAATCGGCCTGTATATAATGACCGAAATAGTAATTACAGAATTCAACAAAGTTCTCGGGCTTCAGCAGGTGTTCAATCCGCTTTCTCTTTTCAGATTCGGATTCGTTCAAGTCAGGCGCAGAATTATTGGCTATGTACTCGCAGAGTTCGAGCCACTCCTGATAAGCTTTCTGTTCCTTTTGTTCTTTGGTTTGAGCCATTACAATTCCTTTCTTTTTTGGCTCAAGAATTCATCGAGAATGGGTGCAAGCTCCTTGGCTTTGTCGAAATGGTTCTCTTGCATGTATTCAAGCAATTCCTTACTGAAATTGATGTAGTCTCCCCAAGCGTGTTGTTTGCCTTTTATAGAAGCATGAAGTTTTTTGAGAGCATCAACATCACCGTTATCAGTAAGGGCTTTCTTCAAATCTTCAACCGTTGGGTTTTGATTGTTGTCTAGCTCTTTGATCTTAAGGGCTGCAATTCTTAAGTGAATAGCAACATTGTGGTTGATTAGTTTCCAGATTCCTTCCTCGGCATTTTCCTGACTTATTAGCTGCCTGTCTCTTTTGTTCTCCCAATCGTATTTTTTTGCCCAGGCGGAAATAGTTTGTTCAGTTCTGCCGACTATGGTTGCTATTTGTTTTTGAGTAAGCCCTTCGCAGTAGGCTTTAAATGCTTGTTCGTGCAGCTCCATAAATCAAAGTTTGTGCTGCTAAAGTGAGGGCTTAAAAAGGCTGTTTTTGGGCTTGGTTGATCATTGATGCTGACTGTGGAGTAATTGATGCAAAAAGCCGCATCAATTATCAACAAGCTGTTTTTGACCACTTAAAAAGGGTTCAAGTTTGGGTCACTTTAATGAAGACAAAGAGCCAGAGTATGCGCCAACCCTTTTTAAGTATTACCGCTAAATCTGCCGAGCAAGCTGAATTAACAATGTTCGGAAGTGTAAGCGAGTGGAGTGATCTGAGTGCTAAGGAGGTAAAGAGAAAGCTCGCTCAAATTAAGTCTGATGGTTACAAGTCTGTTTACTGCCCAATGCATTGCTATGGAGGCTCTGTTTATGAAGGAATCGCTATCCGTGATGTCTTAAAAAATAGTGGTCTTTTTATTCACATCCACGTGAGCGGTGTGGCCGCTTCAATGGGTAGTGCTATTCTTCAAGGGGCAGACAAACGAACTGCTCACAAGTTTGCCAGAATCATGATTCATGAGCCGAGCACGTGGAGTAGTGGAAACTCCAAAACGCTTCGACAAGATGCTGACCTACTCGATACTATTAAGGAGGATATGGCTGAGTTGTATGCAGATGCTTGCGGCAAGGACAAACAATGGATTCTTGACAACTGGATGAAGCCGGATGAAGATACTTGGTTCAATGCTACCAAGGCAAAGCAGTACGGCCTATTAGATGAGGTAACCTCAAGCAATGTTGAGGCTCCTAAATCTTCAATGGACTTTGGAAAGATTGCTGCCTTCTATGACGAACAGCTCAATCGAGACGAAAATCAAAATCAAATGACACAAGCTGAACTAGCGAAGAAAGTTGGTTTGCCTGAGGATTCTTCAATGGAGGACATCGAGGCGAAGATCGAACAACTTGAAGCTGCCTCGCAAGGCGATGGCGGTGAAGGCGGAAAAGACGACCCTGCCGCTAAAATTAAAACGACTCTTGTAAATGCCGCAATGGCTCTTGCAAAGTCTAAGGGTATGGTGAATGACACGAACGAGGCCGATATAAAGGCTAAGATCGAAAAAGACCCGGAGGCCGCAATTGAGTGGATTGATATGGTGACTCCATCTAAGGAGGAAAAAAAGGAAGCTCCTAAAGGTGGAGAGTTGAGCAAACTTTTAGCTGAGCTGAAAAAGAGCAGATCAGGAGAGCCAAAGGATAAGGCTTGGGACGATATGTCTCCAAAGGAGCGTGCAGAGCTTGAGGATAAAGACCCAGCGGCTTTCAAAAAGGTTTTTGACGAAAAATTTAAAAAGCAATAAATGGCAACTTTTGTTAATGGCGAGTATTTGAACGACAGGCTCGCACCGCAGATTTTAAGAGAGCTTAAGGATGATAAGGATGATTTCCTTCAGGCGATTCCAGATGCTCCGGAAGAGGCAATTACCGAGGAAGGCCTGAGGTTATTGCTGATTAAAGAAACCGTGACCGGAGATATTAATCCGGGGGCTGATTACGATGATAATGATGTGAATGAGCTGGACTCTGACAAAGCTATTATCGGATGGGATTCATTATCTACCAAGCCTACAAAGGTGACGAAAGATGCAATTAGAGCATCAGTGTATGACAAGAGAAATGAGATCAGGGTTCAGCATACGCGAGTGTTGAGAAGACTCTACAGAGATTTGATCATTCACTCTTTGGCTCCGGCTGATGATACTGATGCAAAACTCCCTGTTTTGAGAACTACTGGTGAGCTAGTTGGTGGCCGTAGAAGATTGACCATCGAGGATATTATAAACTATCAGGATGCGTTGCGCGCTCTCAATGTTGAAGAGGAAGGCTGGAACATCAGACTTTCAAGAGTTCACCTGACTGACCTTCTTTTGAAGACTAAGGACAATCAAGAATTCAGAGACTTATACCACGACAGAAAGACAGGTGAAATCATGAACCTGTACAACTTCAATTTCTGGTGGGGAAATCACCAACTGTATTACTCTAATGCTGGGGTCAAAAAAGCTCGTGGAGCTGCTGTAGTTGCCGGGGATCAGATTGCCTCTCTGTTCTGGCAAGAAGAGTATGTGTGCAAGGCTATGGGAATGGTGATGGCTCACCTAGACCCAATGAGCCAAAACACTCGCTCTAACCCTCCAAAAGAGGAGTTCAGATTGACCGCTTACGCTAAGGCAATGCTTAAGCATGAGCAAGGAACGGGAGCTCTTGTTTCCAACTTTGAATAAGACAAAAACCGAGGATAAACTGTGATCAAAATCGGGGGGCGGCAATGCCAAACCCTGATTTTTCTAACATGAACACATTTCAAAAACACATCGAGGAGATAACAGGTGGCCTGTTTGGTACAGGTGGAGGACTGACGGTGATCAGTATATCGCAGCCGCAAGCTGAATTCGTAGTCGCTGTATTTACAGCTTTTATCTGTGGAATTGCAGGAGCAATTGGCGGCTATTTGGTGAAGCGAATAACTACAAAGAAGAGGAAGTCAGATGGTAAAGATTAGTCGGTATGTAACCTATAAGGAGGCGGTAAAAAGCCAGCAGGCTGAACGCTTAGGTATAGATAATACTCCAAATGAAGAGCAGCTAAAAAACATGCGATTCATTGGGGAAAATATTTTCGATAAGGTGAGGCTCTTTGTAGGCGGAATCCTTTTCGTGAGCTCCTTCTTTCGGTGCAGGCTTTTAAATATGGCGATTGGCGGAAGCAAATCGAGCCAGCATTGCGAGGGGTTGGCCATTGACATTGATGCCGATGTGTATCAGAGCAATGGTAAGACCAATAAAGACATTTTCTTTTTCATACTGAGAAACCTTGAGTTTGATCAGTTGATCTGGGAATTCGGTGATAATAATCAACCCGCCTGGGTACATGTTAGCGCAAGGCCTGACGGCAGAAATCGGAAGCAAGTATTGAGGGCTAAGCGGGTTGGTATGAGAACGGTTTATGTACCATTTGAACAAGCTGCTTAGTGATGGATAAAGAACAAAAAGAAAAGAAAGGGATTGCAAAATTCCTGCAAGGCCTTGGAAATGTCGGAGGCAAACTCCTCGAAGCTGCTGGAGATATAACAGGTTCGAAAGGCCTTCAAAAGCTTAGCGATCTGATTTCGAAGGACGATTCATTATCTCCTGAGGAGAAAGAAGAGGCCTTGAGATTGATTGAAATGGAGTTGGCGGATAGACAAAACGCCAGAGCCATGCAGATAGCTGCTCTTGATCAGGAAGACTTGTTCAGTAAGCGGTATTTGTACTACCTCAGCTCCTTCATTGTAGTAGCCGCGACCCTGTTTGGAGTGCTGCTCTTTTGGGTCGAGATACCTGATGAGAATAAAAGGCTTGTAGAGATGTTTAGCGACATCTATCTATTTGCCGGAGCTATGGCGGTGATCAACTTCTTTTTTGGGAGCTCACTAGGTAGCAAACAGAAAGACTTAAAACGATAACGATAGAATCATGTCAAAAAAACTGAAAACCCAAGCCGAGCTAACTGAGATGTCTGCGGCATATTTTAAGGCCTACCCGGAGGAAGATACTTTCCTCGCTACTCAGGACGGCCAGTTCTTCACAGAGAAGAATAAGAGCCAGGCCAACAGCCATGCTAAGGCTATTGATTGTAAGGTGATTACGATTAAAAGAGACGGAAGACAGGAGTCGGAAGCTGGAAGTCAAAACAATGAAGACCCTATTGAATTGCCTGAAGGTAATCCAACTAAGCAGGGTTGGACTATTCCTCAAATTCAGGAGTGGCTCAAACAGCGTGAGGTGAAGTTTACCAAAAATGCTAAAGAGGATACTCTGCTTGCAAAGGTAGAAGAGTATTTGAAGGCTCAGGAGTCAGGAGAATAGACCCCCTCCGCCTTCGGTACCTTGCCTGCCGGACAGGCGGGCTCCCCTTAGTATGGGGATGGATAGATACCTAACGAAAGCCTTCGGGCTAATAAATAGAAGAAAGAGCCAGCTCCTGAAATATGGAGCTGGCCAATGGTAAAGAAAAGAACCCCAACCCTAAAGGGGAGGGAAAACGAAAGTAAAATGGCATTTCCGAAAGTAGAAATTCAAGTCCAGAACGGACAATTAGGCCAAACCGAAGGCACTGAGGATTCAGTTGCCGGACTGGTTTGCACGGGTGTCGCAATAGTGGATAAAATCGCTATTAACGAACCAAAGCAAATTTTTGGGGTGAAGGACGCTGAGGCTCTTGGTTTCAGTGATGCTGTTAACCCTGAAATGTATGCTCAGATAGTAGACTTCTATTCTCAGGCCGGAGAAGGTGCTGAGTTGTGGATTCTAATTCAATCTGAAGCTACACTGATGGCGAGCATTCTGGACGTGAACAATGCCAATGCAACCGTCTTGTTAGACGCTGCTCAGGGACGAATCAGAATTTTGGGAATAACCCGAAAAGCTGATGGGGCTTATGCTCCTGTTTACGCTGATGGGATTGACCCTGATGTAATTACTTCCATTGACAAAGCGCAGGAGCTTGCTGAAGCTTACGCTGCGGCCTACAAACCATTGAGGGTAGTAATTGGAGGCAGGGATTATCAAGGCGTGATTGCTGATCTGGCAGACCTTACCGAAAGAGATGACAACCGTGTTGCTGTTCTCTTAGCCGGAAAAGGCGAAGGCAGCTTGGAGGCTTGCGTTGGTCTTGCCCTGGGCAGATTGGCAGCCATTCCTGTTCAGCGCAAGATTGCCAGAGTGAAAGACGGTGACCTTGGTTTAGTAAGTGCCTATCTCTCTGATGGCGTAACAACCATTGACGAGCTGAGCGAGGCACAGCTTGAGGCTATTCATAACAAGGGTTATATAGTCTTGAGAAAGTACTTCGGAAGAAACGGCTATTTCTTTACGGACGATCCTACGGCTACCGGAGCTGATGATGACTATAATACCATCAGCCGAGGTCGCGTGATTGATAAGGCTATTTCATTGGCTTATACAACCTACGTGAACGAGCTTCAGGATGATGTTGAACTCGACCCTGCAACCGGACGCTTAGAGGCGGGTGTAATTAAAAGCTACCAAGCCTTGATTAAAAGAGCAATCGAGCAGAATATGCTCGCTGATGGAGAGATAAGCTCTGTTAGTGTGGTCATTGATCCCCTTCAGGATGTATTGACTTCGAACAAGGTAGAGGTTACGGTAAACATTCTGCCGAAAGGTTACAGCTCTGTAATTGTTGTCAAACTCGGATTTACAAATCCGGCAAATTCATAACACATGGTAAACGGAAACGAATACGCTTGGGAAGATATTGAGGTCGTAATGCTCGGCAGGCCTGTAGTTGGGATCAGAGGAATTGAATACAAAGAAGAGCAGACCAAAACGAACATTTATGGCCGGGGCAATAAGCCAGTAGCCAGAACGAAAGGTAATAAGACCTATTCAGGTTCAATCACCTTGCTTCAGAGTGAGGTTGAGGCATTGCAAGCGGCAGCCGGAGAAGGCAAAAGTTTGAATGACTTGCCGAGGTTTGATATTACTGTCGCTTACGCGCCTAAGTCTGGCGGAGCGATTACCACTGATATTCTGAGGGATTGCGAGTTTATGGACTTGACTAAGGCTATGAACCAGAACGATCCGAACATGGAGGTTAACCTGATGCTGGTTATTGGCAGCATAGACTACAACGTCTAGACCCCTCTGTCCTAACGGGCATCTCCCTTTGAAAGGGGAGAAAACAAAATGAATTAACCCCTCCCTTCGGGGAGGTTTTTTTAAACCTATAAAGATTAGATCACATGGAAACTGAAGAATTGATTGGCAAGCTCTCAGAGAAAGAGATTGAGGCCTTTAAAGCCAAGCATGGAGAAGTGTTTGAATTTGAGGTGGATGGAAAAGTCTGCTACCTGAAAAAGCCTGACCGAAAACTTTTGGGTGCCGCTATGAAAATGAGCAAAGATGACCCGATGAAATTCAATGAGACCATTATGAATAACTGCTTTCTTGGCGGTTATGATGGTTTCAAAGATGTGAACGGGGATTTGTTCCTGGACATAGAGTCAGAGTTTGCCAAGCTACTGGAGCGTAGAGCTGTTACGGTAAAAAAGCTCTAGAGGAAGCCAGGGCATCGTTGACCTGGATTGAACACTACGATGCTCAGCTTCAATATTACTTACACATACCCAACCCGCAAGAACTTACAGATGAAGAGTGGAGCGTGAACGTAGCGAAACTCGAATGGATAAGAGCTGAGGAAGCAAAAAAGAGCTAAAGTGAGACTATACGAATACGTATTTGAACTTCAGGACAGAGTGACGAAAACGATGGAGAAAATTTCCAGCGGTCAAACGTCTATGATGCGTAAGTTCCAACAGTCTCAACGAGCAGGTATTGACGCTTACGACAGGGTGAACCGATCGGCCAGAGGTTATGAGGCTACCCTGGGCAGGTTGAAACGTGCAGTAATAGCTGCTTTTGCAACCGGGGCTATTCTGGCTGCGGCCAAAGATGTAACGGCAATTACTGCCAAATATCAGGCCTATGAAAATGCTATAAACTTTGCTTCTGGCTCTGCTGAAGAGGCTGCTAAGAATCAGGAATTCTTGGCTGATACCATTCAGCGATACAGGCTACCAATGGAGGCTGCAACTAGTGGGTTTAAGCAACTCACAGCTTCGATGATGGGTACTAAGCTTCAGGGTGAGCAGTCAAGGAGAATATTTGATGCTGTAGGCGTAGCGGCTACTGCTATGAATCTTTCAGGTGAGCAGGTAAACGGGACATTTCTAGCACTTGGACAAATCATGTCCAAGGGTAAAGTTCAAGCTGAGGAATTGAGAGGTCAATTGGGTGAGCGATTGCCCGGAGCTTTCAATATAGCTGCTAGAGCAATGGGTGTAACTCAAGCCGAGTTGAATAAAATGTTAGAGACTGGTCAGGTTGTCTCTGAGGACTTTCTGCCCAAGTTTGCTGCGGAACTTAGAAGAACCTATGAAGGAGCTTTGCCAGATGCGATTAACTCATTGCAGGCAAATACTAATATGTTTCAGAATCAGGTTACAACTCTGAAACGGCAGTTAGGAAGTGAGCTTCAACCTGCAATGCTTACATTTTTTCAAACCATGACTCAGGGATTGCAAGAGCTCTCGCCTGTGCTTATTCAAGGAGCTCAACAATTGAATATTTATTTAGGGGCTAATAAGGATAACATGATCGATATCATGAAGTCTGGTTTGGGTTATCTCAAATTCCTGTTCGATCACCGAAATGAAATCCTATTCCTTGCCAAGGCTTACCTTACCTATAAGGCGGGGCTTGTGGCTTATACCCTTGCCGTAAAAGCCATGACTATAGTTCAGACCGCTTGGAATGTAGCTATGGGACTCAGTGGAACCGTTGCGGTAATTGCTGCAACTGGTATTAAAACCGCTGCCGATGCCTGGGCGGCTTTCAACTTGATTATTGCGGCCAGTCCTATTGGAGCTGTGGCGGCTCTTGTGGGAGCGGCTGCCGGGGCATTCCTTTTGTTTGGCGGTAACCTAAAGAAATCTAACGATGAGTTTGAACGATTTAATAAACTACAAGAAGACTTTGAGAAGGGGCAAGTAAGTAGAGATGATTTAGAGAAGCGTTTTCAAAACATTGATCTCCTTAGTCAGAATGAGAGGCAGGATTTAGCGTCACAATATCAGCAAGAAATTGATAAAGTTCAGAGACAATTATCGGCTAATAGAATTGCTATAAGAGATGTAGATATAGATAAGGCGAGGTCTGAATATAACGCTATGTTAAATGGAGGTAATGCGAGTGCCTCGCAAATTGCGGCTGCGCAAAACAGAATTAACAATTATGAATCAGCACAATCTCAGATTAAATCTCTTACCAAGTCTTTCGACCAACTTTCGAACCGACTACATATTGTCAATGGAATAGTCAAGGCCGGACAAACCACTCCGGGCGGAACTGATCCGATGCTAACTACACCGGACGCGCAAACGCAGCAAAGCCTTGATGGCATCATTGCCGGAGGCAAGAAGGTTACTCATGTGACCTTGAATATTGACACGATCAATGGTATTGGCGAAGTGATTTCAACAACTGTCGGGGAAAATCTGGATGACATTGGAGATAAAATTCTCGAAGTAGTGACAAGGGCTTTGAATGGTGCAACTCAAACGATTGGCAACTGATGGCAGAGCAATTTGTAAAGGGTAAGCAGTTCAATATCATAGACCTCTATCAGAGGGTTTTTGGCTATAAGGGAATCCCATATCCTGCCGGAGATTTATCTCCCAACCTAGACCCAAGAGGCAAGGTAAACGCCCTGATTAGCGGGACTAAATTCAGTGATCAGAGCGGGGCTATCGAGCCTTTCCAATTACAAGGAGACTTCAATCCTAATTCTGATAATGGTGTAAGATTGTTCATGCCAATTAAGCTCGATGGAATTCAGCTTCAGAATGAGCCTTTGGTTGAGTTGAGAGGAAAGAATATGATCAAGCGAACCGAATTAACCGGAGAACATAGAGAAGGCGTGACAAATAAGCGCGGAACGGTTAAGGAGCTGATCAATATTGACGACTACAAAATCACTATCAGAGGGATAGTGATAAACGATGAAAGCGAAGAGTACCCTGAGGCGGCCATGAGACAGATAAGAAAGATTGTTGAAGCCAGACGAAGCGTGTCTATTGAGTGTCAGCTTACCAATATTTTCAATATAACCCTCATGGCTATCGAAGATCATAGCTACCCGGCTGTTCCGGGTCTTCAGCATGCCCAGGGCTATGAGATTGTCGGGTATAGCGATGAGGATTTTGAGAGTGAATTAATCAGTCAGTTAAGCTAGCAGTATTGAGAATGAAGATCGAAACGAAATTTAACAAAGGTGACAAGGTTTGGACCATTGAAAATAATCAGATAGTTCAGTTTCCAATTCAAGACGTCCAGTATAAATATGGAGCTGTGTCTTATGAGTTGCAAACTCATAAATCCCAAACGATTGGGCTGGATAAAGACAGATCAATCATAAGAAATGAAAAGGAATGCTTTGGTTCAATTCAAGATTTAGCAGACTACTTTATTAGTAAAAATGAGACTAAGTGAAATTCAATTTTAACCATATAACAAAAGCAAATGAAGCGAACATTTTTAACAGTGATGCTCATGTTTGTATTAGCATGTAAAATCACCATCGGGGCGACTGAATATCGCCAAGTCCATGAAGTAAAGATTGAGCAGGATTTTTCTCAGCTCACTCATGAGGCAATTATTGAACTTCCGAGAATTAGCCAAGTGCTGGCAGATCAGATAAAGCCGGGCGATTCAGTCACGGTAAATCTGGCTTATGAAGGCGTTTACGAAGGTACAGAGTTTACCGGGTACGTGAGGCAAGTATCTCCTAAAATTCCTGTAGTTGTGGAGTGCGAGAACGCTACCTATCTAATGAAGCGGGTAAACATCGTGAAGGCATGGAAGGAGACTACACTTAAAGAGGTGCTTAACTACCTCGTAGATGCTACTAACAGCCAGAATTTAGGTAAGGCAATAACGCTGAATACTAGCCATGTACCGGATATCAATTTCGAGACTTTCAGAATTAGCAATGTAAGCGCAGCAAGAGCCATTCAAGACATCAAGGACAGGTACGGGTTAAAGGCTTATTTCAGAGATCACGAGCTATACGTTGGCTTTGCCTATTTGGACAAACCGGGAGAGGTTGGTTATAATCTTGGTCTCAATGTGATTGAAGACAAACTAACCTTTAGGACGGCTGATCAGGTGAGGCTCCGGGTAAAGGCTACATCAATACAAAAGGACAATAAACATATTGACGTTGAGGTAGGTGATCCTGAGGGTGAGCTGAGGAGTCTGGTCTTTTACAATATCTCCGATAAGGTAACACTTCAGGCACTCGCTAAGGAGGAAATTCAGAAGTACAAATATGATGGGTTCGAAGGCAGTTTGAAGAGCTTTTTAATACCCTTCGCAACCTTTGGAATGACAGCGAAGATATTCTCACCAAACTACCCGGAAAAAGACGGCAGTTACCACATTGATAAGGTTAAAACTTCTTTTGGTGTGGACGGTGCAAGGCGTGATGTTACCATAGGAATCAAGCTAGTTTAACACCTTAGAAAGTGACTAAAGAGGAGAAATTTCAGCAAGCAATGAAGGAGTTTGGTAAAACTCCGTCCGTGTGCTTTCCGGCAGAGGTGCAGGAAGTAGACAAGGAAGCTTTGACCTGTGTGGTTTCTCCTATTAATGGAGCCGAGATGTTTGATGTTCGGCTCAAGGCTTCTGTCAATTCTGTAACTGATGGTATTGTTCAGTTTCCGGTTGAAGGCACAACTGTTTTAGTCTGTTTAATCGGTAATGATCCTGAGTTGGGGTTTGTGGCCGCTGTGGATGAGGTGGATGAAGTGTTGATGTTCGGGGGCGAAAACGGAGGGTTAACTATCACTCCTAAGCTGGTTGAAGAGCTAAACAAGACCAATGCCCGGATAGATGCCATAGTGGAGTCATTGACCGGGTTTATGCCTGTGCCGAATGATGGCGGAGCTGCGCTGAAGACTTACGCAAACGCTCAATTGGCAGGGAAGGCAAATGGAGACTTCTCTGAGATTGAAAATGAAAAGATTAGGCATTGATGACTGACATTCTTTTAGACGATGATCTCGATTTACAAATAGTCAATAATGACTTTGTGATCGGTGATGCTACTGAACAAAATCAGAAGCTTATCATATCTGCTAATAAGGGAGAGGTTCGGCCTTATGCTTTTGTTGGGGTTGGCATTGCTCAGGCTGTTCATGATGATAACGTGGGCAGCTTGAAGCAAGAAATCATTAAGCAGTTTGAATTAGATGGTATGACCTTGAACAGGCTGAATATAAAGTCTAGTGGTACTATGGAAATTGACGCAACCTATGGCTAAGAGCAAGTACACAGTAACCTCCGGTCAGAAGTTGATGGACGTAGCCCTTGAGGTGTACGGAGACATAACAGGAATTTTCAAGCTCTTGGAAGATAACCCGGAGCTGATCACCGTTCAGGATGATCTTGAGGGCGGTCAGGTACTGCGGATTGATTCTGACAAGGTGGTAAACAAAGAGATTGCCAGCTACTTCAGCCGAACACGCCAAAATGTGAATACTTGGAGTTGGGAGGAGCAAGGTGATGAACCGGACGAAAATGGACTTACTAGTAGTGATGAAATACTGCTGATTAGCAGTGATGAGATAGTGCTTAAATCAAGTGATCAAGTATGAATTTAGATAGGACTTTTGCGCAGATAAACACGATTCTAAACAACGTCTGGAATGGTGTATATGCTACTCAGACTCAATTGAACAATGTAACCGGGGAAGACATTGTGTTCACCAATGTTGTGACACTTGATAAAAATTACACCTCGTCAAAGGTAATAGATGCACCGTTGGCTTATGCTGATGTTGCCAACCCTGAACTAGTTAATAAGAAGAGACGTAGTCGAGTTGATTACTTGACGGCTGATGGTGTAAATATTCCAACCTTTCCGGCAGGCTGGATAGTACGGTTGAATAACTACAACAATACCAATGGAGCAAAGAACCGGGTGTTCATGGAGTGGAATGGTGAGACTGTGATCCTTCAGGTGATAAATCTTGGATAACATGGATGAGGAAATAAGACAAGAGATTAAAGAACTTGACCCTGTTACAATTGAACAGGAGTTGATTCAGGATGGGTTGAACTCAAACTATCGACCAATAATCCAGGTGTATGATACCGGAACACATTTGATCACAGAGACTATCTATTACAGATTTAAAGTCAATCACCGCGAATGGGCTGCTGAATTGGGTAGAGGTTATTTGAAGGAGGTTAAAAATGGCTAATAATTTCAAAGAGGTATTTGGCACTGGAGTTGTGCCGGGGATAGTGTTTGATAGGTCTGGTCACCAGAGTGGTGTTGGTACTTATGACGACCCAAAAATAACGCCTACAACCGCCCTGCTTAATACTAATATCAAAGCTGTGATAGGTGGAGGATATTACAGCTCATTGAACTTTACCATAAGTGGTGAAATGAAAGCTGATGGAAAGGTAATAATCAAAAATAGCACCATAATTATTGGACAGAATTCAGGCACAAAGCTTCAAGGAATCAAGTTTATTAACACCTCGTTCAACGCTAGAGGTTATACATCGATCACTAGAAACTATATTGATAATATCTACAAAAACTGCACTGGCCTGATGTGTTACAAGGCCGCTGATGTATATGTCAGATGTGTGTTTGTTGATTGTTCTGCACAGGTGTTAGACTTAGCTAGGGCTAACTTTTCTATTTTTGACGGCACCTGTAACTTTAGTGGTGATGGATTTGAACGATTTGAAAACTGTTATGTTTCAAGGAATTCTATCATAAGAATGCAGTCTCCAACTTACTTCACCAGAAACAATGTTGAAGGGCTTATACAAGTAGCAATTACCGGAGGCTATGGCTTATTTGCAATTCAAGACGGTAGAGCCGGAACGCCACAAGATCACGGGTATCCTGCCGGGGTTAGCTGGCTGAATTCTGCAAATGTAGCAGCCGTAGGAGGAACAGGAAACTGGGACGCAGCGGTTGCAACGTGTATCAATGACGATCCTCTCTTTAATAATACAAGTGTTGGAGATTATAGAGTACAGGCAGGCTCTCCAATGATAGGAGCGGCTACCGGGGGCGCAAATATTGGTAATGCAAAAGTTGGGGTTTCAATTTATAATAACACTGTTTCGAACACTGTGTTTGTTGCTCCTGATGGAAATATTGATGTTTCAGCGAGTCCTGTATATAGATTGTTGGGAGGTTCTGCGGATGGGGAGATAAACTATGTTTTCAGAATTGGATCACAACCATTGACCATCAATGAGAAGGTTCTTTTAGTTGCTGATTTGTTTTTTGACTCATCTTTTCCGGGTGGCACTTCTGAAAACAATAATGTTCCTGACTCTCAGCCGGTGTCTACTAATTACCCTCAAGAGTTGGTTACAACAGGAGCTGCTCCTGATAATGTTACTTTGATTTGTGCTAATCATGGTGTTCCTGTAGGGCAAACCGTAAGGGTAAACGGTGAAGATAGATTAGTGGATAGTGTGCCTGATGTTAACACGATCATTCTTGATTCAGCTTTGAGAGCTATCGTTGGCAGTGGAGTTTCCTTCACTTATGGATCAGCTTCTCAACAAGCCTCTCTTAGACCCAATAGACTCTCATATAAAATGAGATTTAGCACACAGCAGTTAAAACCAGCAAACGATGCTGAATGGGATAACGGTTTGAATCCATCCTATGGGCTGGCGGGGGCATTCTTTACAATGGAATGGGACACAGTACCGGAACTGATTATTGACGGTGCGAATGTTTATGGTAACGCTGATCCTGATCGACCTTTCGGGGTATTGGGCACACCTATAAGTGCTACATGGATCGAGTTAGTAGTGGTTTTAACAAACAATTTTAAATAATGGCTGGAGGAGTATTAGGCTTTAATCTGGATACTACCCCTGTGGTTGGGTTTTTAGGCTTCTCAGTAGGGCTGGATGGCCTGACTCCTGTACAGGTTAAAGATCGCAAAGGTAAGGTTCTTTCAAACGTGACCCTTGAGGCTGAGAATGCTACTTCAGGAGTCCCCTTTGAGAACACTACTGACGCAACCGGAACAGCCTTAATGCAGCTCGATAACCCAACCACGATAACAGCAAAAAAGGACTTGGTTGAAGTAGATACAGCTTTTGCTGGTGAAAACACATTGGTAATTGAGTTAGATGACGATTTGATGATTTAGACTATGGCTAGAACAGCAAAAGAGTGGTATGATATTCTCATAGCTGAGAAAGAGACTCAGGCCAGCTTAACCGATTTAGGTTATGAAGGCGATGACGCTGAGACTCTTTTGAACGACCTAAACAGTAATTCAAAGGTTGCTGTGTGGCGTTTGATGTGCTGGCTGTTTGCCTATGTTGCTGCATTCTTCGATCAGTTCTTTGACATCTTTAAAGCTGAGGTAGATGAGAAGTTGAAGGCCATTCCCGGAAACGCTGAGAGTCTAAATAAAGAGGTGCGAAAATTTCAATATGATGACCCTCTGTTGTTCTACTCAGATGGCTCTTATGGTTATGCTGAGATCGATGCCGCTAAACAGATCATAAAAAGGGTGTCCATTAACACCACTAGCGCAGGAACTCAAGTCAAAGTAGCGAAGGAGGTTAACGGTGATCCTTCCCCTCTTTCGAACGATGAATTAACAGCGTTTCAAGGCTATTTGAACGAAATTCAATATGCTCAAAAGAAGCTTGTTGCTACCAGCACGGCAAGCGATAAATTGAAGCTTCCTCTTACTATTTATTATAGTGCAATAGTTCCGCTCGCTACTATTAAGGCACGTGTAGAGCTGGCAATTACTGAGCATCTGAAAGTCTTGAATTCAGACACCAATTTCGATGGCTCATTTTATCCGCTCGACTTATTGGTGGCCATCAGGGATGTAGATGGTGTTATTAGCGTTGATGGTGATGATGAAATTGAAGCACGTAATGACCTGGGCGAATTCTCAATTGTAGATAGAGTCTATTACCCTGCATCCGGTTATTACACAATTGACGATGCTTTTCCTTTAGCAGCTACATTAAACTACTCAGTTGAATGATGAACTTTAATTTCAATACGGATAAGTTCTCTAAAGATTGGTGGCTTATAGCACTCAGAAAACCGAAGATTCTAGCTTGGTCGAAAGTGCTATTGAGACCATTGGAAATAATAGTCTCCGAATTTAATGCATTCGTTACACTCAAACGAGATGAATACAAGTACACGGGTCGCGTAATCTCATTGAGAAACCTATTGATCAGCAAGTTCGGAGTTGGCATAGTGGTTGAGCCGCAGTCTAGTAATGGAAACCCGTTCATCTTGACTGATTCAGGTGACGGACTGAACTGGCAGCTCGGTAATTCTGGAAACCTTTTGAACCCTGTTGTAGGAGACAGCGGATCAGCTGTTTTAGATGATGTAGATTTTATAGTCAAAGTTCCAGCAGCTCTCGGAGTTGATTTGAACGAGGTTAGAGGTCTTGTAAATAAGTATAAAGTAGCAGGAATAACATTCAAGATAGTTGAGATATGAAAAAGATACTTTTTCCTGTTCCGGGAATTAGACAAGAGGTGAGTTTAACAACGCATCAACAGCATCAAAATGCATTGATTGAAGTCTCCTCTTCGATTATAAAGAGCCTTGGAATTTTAGACTCCGAATGGACTGTACTGTATGGCTTGGAAGCTGTAGAAGGAGCTCCCAATTGGCAGATCAGTGCAGGAGCTGTATATCATGATGGAGAGGTCTATTTATGTGATGGAATTCAAGGTAATGATGGCGGAAATGTTCCGGTGCTTACAATCACTGAAACCAATATTGGTCAAGCAGCCAAGTTCTCAGATTTCATAGACCGTCATGTTCATAAAGACTTCAAATTAGTCCTAAGCTTTGCAGCCAGTGACAGTGCAGATGTCAACTACTCTGACTTGGTAAGGGTGGATGAAAAGATTGTCAATTTGCTTCAGCTAGAGAGCCGATTAACTGATTTAAAAAATGAGATTCTTGGTGGAGCTGATGCTGCGTTTGATACTCTTATAGAGCTTCAAGCTGCTCTTGGTAATGATGAAGACTTTGCCGCCACCGTAACGGCTGCACTGGCCACAAAAATGGCACTTGGAGTAACTACACTAGATGAGACAGCTTTTACAGAAGGTACTAATTGGAACATAAATAATAGCAGCTACATCAAGAAGAATGGTAATGGATGGATAGACGTTTTATTGGATGTTATTCCTGATGGAGCTAGTTATCCTTCGAATATTACAGTAGCTACGCTACCAATAGGTTCACGACCTGCCAATTCTCTTAGCGGCATTATTGGTCGTGCTGTTGATGTTGATACTCATACTGTATTTTATTTCAATGTTAATTCAAATGGAACTATTCAGATAGTCCCTCCAACGGGGTCAGTTCCAGAGAGAATGATCATTAAGGTATCATACTTTAATAGCTAAAACAGAAAATAATCAAGGCAGTGTCGCGCCTTTATAAGTACATTTTAAACCAAATAAAGAACAATAATGGTGCGACAAAAACCGCGTCTTAAGACGCCAATTACTTATTATGGAGGCAAGCAGCAAATGCTGCAACATATCCTTCCGCTCATTCCTGAGCATAACACTTACACCGAAGCTTTTGCAGGTGGATTAGCTGTTTTCTGGGCTAAAGAGCCTGTTAAGTGTGAAGTGATTAATGATGTAGATCAGGAGATTGTAAACTTCTACGAGATTATAAGATCGAACCCTGAAGGCTTTCAGAATGAAGTCAATAAGACCCTTCATAGTCGTAGTCAATACGAGGATGCTTTAACTATTTATCACAACCCACACATGTTCTCTAAGGTAAAAAGAGCATGGGCGTTTTGGATACTCACTTCCCAAGGTTTTGTGAGTAAGATTGGCACATGGGGATATGATAAAGAGGGCAAGCAGCCTCTTAGAGTAAACGGTAAAAAGCATCTTGATTTAACACCTTATACCGAGCGATTAGAGCGTGTGACAATCGATAATAATGATGCCTTGAGGATCATTTCAGCACATGACTCCAAAGAGTGTTTTCACTACATCGACCCACCGTATATTTTTTCTAATCAAGGCCATTATAATGGGTATAACGAGAGTGATTTTGAACGACTTTTAAGCCTACTCAGTAAGATAGAGGGTAAATTTATGCTGTCTAGCTACCCTAGTGAAATCTTAGAAAAGTACACGAAACAAAACGGATGGGTTACCTTTAAATTTACGAAACAACTGGCTGCAAGCAAGTCTGGTAAGGGTAAAAAGGTAGAGGTTTTAACCTTGAATTATGATTGTGGAATAGGTGGGTAAAAATGCCCGGAGGTGTCGCACTTCAATAAAATAACCCATACAGATCACTCTGATGAAGTCTCCGGGCAAAGCTCTGGACAGCATCTAATCTATATGGGTAAATCAAGAAGTGCGACACTTCAAAGTTAGTCGTTCGAAGTGGATTTTAATAATGTTCGAAGGCAGTTTGATTGATTTGAAAATGTCCGTTAATTGAACGGAAAAATATCAAGGAATTGAATTGGCGATTTTAAAAAGCTCTCCATCTTACGGAAAAGTGTTTTTTATTTATCTTTAGCCAAAGCATTTTTAGCACTGCATGACCCTCTCAGAGTTCAAGAGCCTTTTCGATCAGTATTACACCCCCATCAAGAATTTCCTATACTACAAATCGGGTAATATTGAGCAGAGCGAAGACATTGCCCAAGATGTGTTCATGAAACTTTGGGACAAGCGGGAGGAAGTTCAGCCGGAGACTGTAAAAAGCTACTTATACACCATTGCCAACAACATGTTGCTCAACAAAATAAGACATGACAAGGTGGTGATGAATTTTGCAGAACGGCACAAAACCCAACAAGAAGAACACTCTCCGGAGTTTGCTTTGGAAGAAAAGGAATTCAAAGCCGAGTTGGAAGAAGTTATTGGCGCTATGCCCGAAAAGCAACGCGAAGTTTTTCTAATGAACCGGATTGATGAACTCACCTATAAAGAAATAGCCGATAGGCTCGCACTAAGCGTCAAAGCTGTTGAGAAAAGAATGCACGGAGCTCTGGCACATCTTCGCGAACACATTAAGTATAAAATTTAAGTTAATTTAGACCGGTGAAAGAAGATAATCTCATAGACAATTGGCTCAAACAGGAGCTTCCTCGGGAAGAGAAGGAAGCTATGGAGAAACTTATCGCTTTCACCGAGAAGCTGGACGTTCCGCATGGTAAATCGCAAAACGAAGCCTGGGAGCAACTCACCAGAAAAATAGAAGAAAGAGCTCCTGACAACGAAAAAATTATGCAGCCCTCAAAGCCTCGCAGGGCATGGCTGTGGGCTGCGGCTGCCGCTATTATAGCCCTGGTTATCTACGTTAACTTTTCGGCAGGCAATAAGATCATCACCGTACGGGCGGCATCGGGCCAGCTTACAACCATTACACTCCCCGACAACTCTATGGTTACCCTCAATGCCGGAACCGTTATGTCTTACAAAGAAAAAAACTGGGAACGCAATCGTTGGGTGGTACTATCGGGCGAAGCCTTTTTCGATATTACTCCGGGCAACGAATTCAAAGTGATTGGAGACAATTATCAGGTAAAAGTGCTGGGCACTTCCTTTAACCTTTACAACCGATCCAAACACCTGCGTGTTTCCGTATTTACCGGTACAGTAGAGGTAAGCAACAATGAAGATAAAGTAGTTTTGAACCCCGGTGAGGAAGCTTTACTGCACAAAGACCAGTTGAAAACCCAGGCTTTCGATCTCACACGAACAGCCACCTGGAGGTCGGGCAGCTTTTACTTCGATGCTCAACCCCTTTCGCAGGTAGTTGAGGAGCTGGAAAGGCAGTTCAATATTAAAATACTTTCAGAGCAACCACTAAGCGAAAGATATTACTCAGGCTACTTCAATACTTCGAACCTCAACGAGGCATTGCAGTTGGTTTTTGTACCTATGGGGCTTAAATTCAGTAGAAACGGAGATCAGGTAATTGTTGAATAGTGCGCATTATAAGTTGGCTTTTATGTGTATTGATTTGCAGCCAGATCAGCCTGGCTCAAGACATCCGTTCGGTGGCCATAACCGAAAACTTTGACAACGCTTCACTGGCCAAAGTACTCCGAATACTCAAAAACAAATACGACCTTAAAATTGCCTATGACGATGCCCTTATAACAGGCACTACGGTTTCCGGGCAGTTTGCTCAAAAGCCTGTGACCGAATTTCTGGACGCCATCTTGCGCAATAAAGGAATAGACTACCAATTGCTCAATGATAAAATCATCCTCATCCCCAAAAAGGTAAATCTTGATGTAAATACGCCCAGTCTGTTCGACATAACCGTATTTGGGTTGGTGCAAGATGCCAGCACCGGAGAAAGTTTACCCAATGCCGTGGTAAGAGTGAGCGGTTTGCAACGCGGAGTTATAACCAATAAAGACGGCTATTTCTCTTTACCCCAGGTACCCACCGACACCAGCACCATTGAAGTTAGCTACCTGGGCTACCAAAAATCGCAGGTAAAACTGAAGCCGGGAGAAACCAAGCAGACCATCAAAATAATGATGCAAGAAAGCTCACTAGATCTCTCCGAGTTTACGGTGGTAGAAAATAAATTCTCCACGGTTAAGTATGGCGATCAGATATCTCAGATCACCATAGACCCCAACAACCTCTCCGCACTACCAAGCCTTGGTGAACTGGATATTTTTCGTTCGCTTCAGTATTTGCCGGGCATTGGGGGTTCTGACGAAACCTCATCGGCCCTATCGATTAGAAACAGCCCTTCTACTCACAATTTGGTACTATTCGATGGTATAACCCTTTACCGGCTAGATCATTTTTTTGGTGTTTTTAGTGCCATCAATGCCGATGCTGTTCGAGACATTAAAATTTACAAAGGAGGCTTTGGAGCAGAGTACGGAGGTCGGGTCTCCGGGGTGGTAGACATTACGGGTACCACCGGGAGTTTCAACGAACCCAATTACTCCATGGGCTTAAACCTGCTAAGCGCTCGGTTTAGTGCCAATGTGCCTTTTGCCAGTGGAAGAGGAGCTTTTCATGTGAGTGCAAGAAGAGCATACACCGATATTATTCGCAGCAATCTCTTCGAAAAACTCTACACCAACTATCGAAAAAAATCTAATCAGGTAAATCAGCAGGCTTTTAACGGGCTGGCCAATGAAGACGACCTCATACGCCCCGATTTTCATTTTTACGATCTCAATTTTAAGGCCACCTACAAGGTTTCTACCCGCGATGTAATGAGTCTGAGTGTTTATCAGGGCCGGGACGACCTTGATACGGACTTTGACATAGTGAACTTCCAGGATCCGAACAATCCCGGCACTATTAGCCAAATTGACAGCTACAATGAAAAGGCCGACTGGGGTAACAATGGCATTGGACTGGCCTGGTCCAGAAACTGGAACAGAAAGTATTACTCAAACCTGCAGCTGGCCTTTTCCGATCATTACTTCGACTACTTCTACAACAACGAAAGACGCAATGGTGCTGGCGATCAAATCGGGCTTTACGAAATCACCCGAATGAACGAAGTAGAAGATCTTCAGTTAAATTTAAAAAATGAACTCACGGTGGGCGGACGGCATAGCCTTGACTTTGGTATTAACCTTTCCAGCATCAACGTATTCAATAAGGTAGATATACGCGATTTGTCGGGCATGACCCCGGATGACCGCAACCCCAGCTCTGACGGAACCATTCTTTCCTTCTATCTGGCCGACAATATTACGCTCAGCAAAAACCTTGAATTGCGACTGGGTGGCCGGCTCAACACCACCAGTGTAAGTGACAAAAGCTTCTTTGGGCAACGGGCGGCCCTCGTATATCAGCCCCTTCCACACCTGGAACTCAAGCTAAGTTCGGGCAAGTATTTTCAGATTATGCGAGAAGAGGTTTTTGACGACCCCTTTTCGAACAATGAAAACAGTTGGAACCTGGCATATGAAAGCAGCAAACCAGGGCCCAGGCACCTTCCGGTAATGGAATCGGACCACCTAATAGCAGGCTTTCAATATGAAAAAAACGACCTTACCATAGACCTTGAGTTTTATGAAAAACAGGTAAGCGGGCTCACCGAATACAACATCTCTCACCTGTACAATCCCAACACCAACCGCCAAAGTCCGAGTATTCTCATAGCACCCGGCACCAGCAATATCCGGGGTTTAGATCTACTTATTCAAAAGCGTATAGGCCCATACCAGGGCTGGATTGCCTACACCAGAAGTAAAGCACTTAACCGCTTTGAAAGCATAAATAACAATAGTGAAATAGCTGCAAGAGAAGACCAGCGCAATGAACTTAAGTTTGTACATATTATTGAACTACCGGCCTGGAACTTTTCAGCTACCTGGGTCTATGGTAGCGGCAAACCATTTTACCGTCCCACTATTAATTTTATTCGAAACAATCAGGGTGAGTTGATCAATTTTGAAGTGGTTAACACCCAAAAAACAGTTGAACGACTTCCTGATTATCACCGGTTAGACATCTCCATTGCTCATAAGTTTGAGGGAGAACATATGCGTGGAGAAATGGGGCTATCTATTCTCAACGTGTATAACCGGCAGAACATACAAGGCAGGAGACTCAAGCGAGATGAAATTGAAATGGCCATTAATAACAATGAACAAATGGCCCCTACCAATCTTTACAGAGATATAGTACTGCTCGACTTTACCCCTTCCCTGTTTCTCAATCTGTACTTTTAAATTATAGGGCTACTTATCCAGATCAGATAGAAGCAAAAGACACTTGACCTACAAGCTGTCTTAACAGCCCCTATATGTGTCATTCCATTCGCAAATGGCACGACTGGTGGAAAAATATCAAAACACACACCATACGACTTAAATAAGCTACACTATAAAAATACTAAAAGTAGGGTGTTGCTTACGCTTGGTGTATTAACAGCACAATGACAGGAAAAAAGCACCATAACAATTGGGAGCAGGCGTGGCTTGAGGGAGAAATAACTCACCGGGAAGCAAAACAACATGCCGAAAACGACCCTCAATTTGAGTCATTGCAGAAGTTTGTGGAACAGTCCGGTAACCTCTGTGTGAGAGAAACCATTTCTCAGGAAGAGGCCTGGAAGAAGCTGGAAAGCAAAATTTCTAACCACGATTCACCTAAAGTAATTTCCATTTCGCGCAGAAATTGGATAATCGGAGTAGCGGCCTCTTTCATCTTAGCTATTGGTGCTTTTTTCATTTTACAACCAAGAACCAATCAAGTTTCTATAGCTACCGGTTTGGCAGAAGTACGAACAGTAAATTTGCCCGATGGATCGGTGGCATACCTGAATGCTGAAAGTTCCGTTTCATTTCCTGAAAAAGGCTGGACAGACCACCGAGAGGTGCGCTTAACTGGCGAAGCCTTCTTTGAGGTGAAGCGGGGCAGCAGCTTCAAGGTGCTAACAACCAACGGAAAGATTGAAGTACTAGGCACCAGTTTTAATGTGAGAACCAGAGGCCAGCTACTGCAAGTAGCGTGTAAAACCGGCAAGGTAAAAGTAAGTAGTCCGGAAGGCACTTCAGAGCAAATAATAACTCCGGGACTCTCCGTTTCTGTTGAAAACAATGTTGTTTCCGAACCTGTAGAAACGCGGCTAGACAGAATTGACAGCTGGAGAATCGGTCAATATGACTACGAGAGTGTGCCGCTGCAACAAGTTCTGAACGAAGTAAAAAGATTATACAGTGTAGAAGTTGAACACGACTTCTCTGAAAGCGAATTATCAAGCCCTATAACCACCACATTCAAAAGCCTGAAAGATGCCGCCCAAACCATTGCACTATCCAAAAGCAGAGGATTTGAGGTAGATACTGAGGCTCAACGAGTGGTGTTTAAGGTGAAATAATATTTAAAATAAGGTGACAATTGTTTTTATGGTTAAGCAGTTCAGTCACCGATTCTTAGGTTGAGGTTGAGGGATGGGTGGTGCCATCCCTCTTATTTTTTCAAGACATCAAAAACTCTCCAAAAGAGTTTCCAGGCTCATTCCCCGCGAACCCTTAATTAGTATCTGGCTATCTTGCAATTGAAGTCCTTTTAAGTAAGTCGCCAATTCTTGTTTATCTTCAAAGTACTCAGCCTTCTTATTCGTTTCATAGGCATGCTTCATTAGCTCACCACAAAAAATCACCTGATCCAGAGCGAGGCCAGCCGTCAGGCTACCCACAGCAGCATGCTCTTCGGCCGCTGACTCACCCAGTTCGAACATATCGCCCAGAATAGCCACCTTATAACCCGGTTTGGCCGCAAAATTTTGCAGTGCAAGTGCCATAGAAGTGGGATTGGCATTATAGGCATCCATTACCACGGTATTTGAGCCTAATTGCTTAATCTGAGACCGGTTATTTTCAGGTATATAGGCGGCTATAGCTTCCAGGGCTTCATTCTCAGGCACCCCAAAATAGGCTCCAATGCAAAGAGCCGCACAAATGTTTTCAAAATTATAGCTTCCGGAAATCTGAGTATCCACCACCTTGCCTGATCGGGCCTTCAGTTTCACAAAGGGTTGGGCATCGATTAACTCAGCATGGTAAACATCATCCTTATCAGGGTAAGTCGCTATCTCACTTACTAACCGACCGGCCTTTTCCATCAGGCGCTGATTACGAGAGTTCACAAACAAAACACCCCCTTGTTTGGCCACATGTTCATATAGCTCGGTTTTACCCTTAAACACCCCTTCTATTCCACCGAAGCCCTCCAGATGAGCCTTTCCTATGTTAGTAATCAAACCGAAAGTGGGTTCGGCAATGGCACAAAGTTGAGCTATATCTCCTACAAAATTAGCTCCCATTTCTACTATAGCCATCTCCGTGTTGGCCGTCAGCCTCAGTAAAGTAAGAGGTACACCAATGTGATTGTTGAAATTGCCCAATGTGGCCAACACACGAAATTTTCTAGCCAGCACATCTCGCACAAGTTCTTTAGTTGTAGTCTTTCCATTAGAACCCGTAATGCCAATTACCGGAATATTAAACTGCTTGCGGTGATGATTGGCCAACTGCTGCAGAGCCTTCAACCCATCTTCAACCACCAGATAACGATTATCTCTGGCATAGGCCGGGTCATCGATTACCACCGCACAGGCACCAAGCTCCAAAGCCTTATCGGCAAACTTGTTGGCATTAAAGTTTGGCCCTTTCAGAGCAAACCACAGGTTATCTTTTTGGAGAGTGCGGGTGTCTGTAGACACACCCGTAGAACGAAGGTAAACCGAGTATAACTGATCAATCATTGCCATTGTATTTGGTCGGTGAAGTTACAACACTAAAGCGCAAAAATTGCGTTATTCTGAATGACTGATCGTAATTTAGCCTCAGAGTTGTTCGCATGAAATACCTGATTGTCTTAATAACCCTTTTCTTCGCCACTACAGCCAAGGCTCAGGTTGCCTTCGCCTTCGATCAGACGGTAGAACTCCGGCAAGACAATGAACGCTTAGCTAGGGCTTTTGAGGGGGGCTTAAATTCTGCGCAATTTCAAACCATGGATCTGAATATGGACGGGCAACAAGACCTGGTCATCTTCCACCGGCAGTCCGGCCACCTTACCACCTATATACGCCAGGACGATGAATGGGTATTTGACCCTTCTTATGCCTTCCAGTTTCCGGCCGATGTGGTGAATTGGATGGTACTGACAGACTTTGACTGTGATGGCAAAAAGGATCTTTTTACAAACACCACGCTGGGCATTAAAGTATACCGCAACATGAGTACTTCCGAAGGTGTGGCCTGGCAACTAGCCAGTGAATTTCTGCGCTTCGATCAGGGCTCTAATTTACAGGTGAGCGCCACCGATATACCCGGCTTTGCCGATGTTAACAGAGACGGAGCGTTGGACATTCTTAGTTACCGCTTTGGAAGTTCCGGTTCAATAGAATACTACCAAAACACAGGTTCCTGTGGTAGCCTTAATTTTACCCGAATCACCAGAAACTGGGGCGATTTTTACGATTGTGGCTGCAACAACTTTTCGTTCGGACAACCCTGTCAGGAAAACTCTGGAGAAGCTGCTGAGGAGGCCGAGACTTCAGAGCCGGCTGTGATTTTGCATGCAGGAGGCAAAACGATTCTTCCCTTCGATGCAGACAATGATGGCGATATAGATATTGTAGCCTCAGATGAGCTCTGTACTAATCTCGTTTTTTTTGAAAATAAGGGAACCACGCAACAAGCCTCTATTACCGATTTTCATCCCTTCCCTTCTCAAGACCCTGTGGCCTTTGAGTTTTTTCCTTCAGCGTTCCTTTTAGATACCGATTTTGACCAGGTAATGGAACTGGTGGTTTCCACAAACATCGACCGTAATCTGGGCAACAGGGTAAACTTTACAAACCACATACAAGTATTCGACAATTCCGGCAACAACCTAAACCCCACCTTTGAAGGGAAACAGCCTTTTTTACAACATGAGATGGTAGATTTGGGGGAGGACGCCTATCCCGCATTTTGGGACTATGATGCCGATGGTGATCTGGATTTATTCGTTGGGCACGCTGGACAACCAACCCCTAACGGACTGGTAAGCAGTCTTTGGCTGTTTGAAAATACCGGAAACCGTTTTAACCCCTCATTTGCTTTGGCAACTACCGACTTCCAGAATCTGTCTTCGCTGGGTTATGCCGGGTTTAAACCCCAGATGGCCGATATAGACAATGACGGCATTACCGATATAGTTCTTCAGGCACAAACCGGAGGAAATTCGGCTGCTGTTTTTCTTCTAAAGGGCCTTGGTGATGGCCGTTTCGAAACTCCTGTAAATCTTAACCTGCCTACTACACCCAATAGCAACCCCTTGGTGTATGACATTGACGGAAACGGCCTGGCAGACGTGCTGCTTGGCGGAGCTTTTGGAGGACTGACGGCCTTTATCAACGAAGGCAACCTAAGGTTTAGGGAAGAGGAACAGTTTGGCGGTTTTGAAAATGATTTTACCCGTCAGGTGCTTTCTGTTGCAGTGGCTAACTGGTCGGGCACCAGTAAACCACAACTACTTACCATAGATAGTCAGGGAGCATTGACCCTCTATGAAGCTCCTTTTAATGCAGCATTCCAAAAAGGCCCCTCTGTCACTACACTAATTAGCGAAGCAAATAACCTAAGACCTTCACGACTGGGCCGAAGCAACTACCTGGCCGCAACCGATTTATTTGGTAATGGCAAACCATCGCTGGTTATTGGCACCAAAAGAGGTGGACTGTTGCTTCTCAGAAATGTGGGAACCGGAAATGGCGGAAGCGAAAACGACCTACGGGTTTCACTGTCTCCTAACCCATCAGCGGACTCCGTCAGACTTTTGGTAAATGCCAACGCCATGGTCTCAGTGATAGATACCAGTGGACGACTAATTTCCGAGCCTGTAGCTGTAGCCGATGCTGAAGTAACTACTTTGGATTTCTCCAGCTACCCCGTTGGCCTATACCTGATTCGAATTGTAAGTTCGGACGGACGGAGTATTACTAAAAAGCTATTAATTCAGCGATGATCCTCTTCTGTTACTTTCAGATAAAACCCATAGAGCAAATCGCTTTTAGCTTTCCCGAGAAAGACGCATTAAGTGAAATTGATGCAGCGTTTAACTTTGTGGAAGCCGATAGTAAATCGGAGCCATTTTTAGTTCAGGAGATCGCTAAAATGATAGCTGAATCAGAACAAGTCATATGCTTTTTCGATGTAGTTGAATCAGAAGGTCTAGGCGCTCTTTCTAAAGCGATAGAAGCCTTGAGAAAAAGCAAAACAAACCAGCTATTCTTTGTGAATGGAAAGAACCAACAACTGCAGAAAGTCTTACAGATGTTGAAACAACCGGTGCACAACTTTGAATCTACCGCGCAGTTGAAAGCAGTTTTAACTAAATCTATCAACTCTTGATTTCAAACTCATCGGCATCTAGGTGAGCAGGAAACTTCTTACGGAACGACTGAAGACTTTCAGCAGAGAGTTCTATGTAAATAATCTCTTCCTTTTCAGAAAACGTCAACTGCTCTCCTTTTGGACTGTAAGCCGCTGAATGACCATTATATTCAATGCCAACCCCATCTTTCCCTACACGATTGAGACCAATAGAATAACTCACATTCTCTATGGCTCTTGCTTCCAGTAGCGTGTCCCAAGCATTGACTCTAACAGCCGGCCAATTGGCCACATAAAGCAACAGATCATAGGCTAAGTCTACATTTCTAGACCACACAGGAAACCTAAGGTCGTAGCAAACCATTGGGCATATCTTCCAGCCCCTCCACTCTACTATGAGCTTTTCTGCACCCATATCGAAATGCTCGTGCTCATTGGCCATTCGGAAAAGGTGACGCTTATCATAAGTCTTAAACTGTCCATCGGGTTGCATCCACAAAAGCCTATTGAATACCTTCTCTTGCTCTTTGACAATATAGGAACCGCAAACAGCTGCATTTTTTTGAGCTGCCATTTGCTTCATCCACTTAAAAGTGTTGAAGTTCATGGGCTCGGCTAACCCCTCATGTTCCATAGTAAAACCGGTCTGGAACATTTCTGGAAGTAGAATAAGGTCCATATCATTCTGAATCTGCCAGATTTTCTCTTCAAACATGGCTAGGTTCGCACCTATTTCATGCCAATGAATATCAGATTGGATAAGAGCTACGCGAAGGTTTTGCATAGCCAAATGTAGAAAGAATTAGGCTTAATTAGCCCACAACTCCTGGTACTCTCCTTTGGGGTCGTACATCTCTTTTTGACGTTCAATGTTGAACTCTCTACCTCCTCTTGGGTCGTTTCCAACTCCGGCAATGTAAATCCAATTACCGTAGTTTGAACATGGGTCGTAGTCTATCAGCATTTTCTCGAAATAGGCAGCTCCTAGCCTCCAGTCAATCTTCATTTGGTGCATTAGGTATGAGGCTACATTTTGCCTTCCTCTGTTGCTCATAAACCCCGTGGCATTCATTTCCCGCATATTGGCATCAACAAAAGGTTCATCTGTTTTACCATCTCGCCATAAGTGAAAAAGTTTATCAGATCCCCAGTCGATTTTATCTTCACCCAAAATTCCTTTTCTCTGATAAATCTGATTGCCGTATTTCTTAGCCACAAAGTGGAAGTAATCGCGCCAAACCAGTTCGAAAACCAACCAATAGGTTGAGCTGTTTTTCTTTACGTACTTCTCGAATTTCTTTACTTCCCAATAGATTTGTCGTGGTGAAATACAACCATGAGCCAACCAAGGAGAGAACTTGCTGCTGTAATCACCTCCAATAAGGCCATTACGCGTTTGCTTATAGTTACCTAGCAACTCGTTATCCCATAAATAATAATTCAACCTATCATTGGCTGCTTTAGCTCCTCCAAGAAACTGAATAACCGACCTATCATCTTCTTCAACGGGCTCAAAGCCTAAGTCTTCCAGAGAAGACACTTCCGAACCGAACCCTTGGGGTGAATGAATTTGCAAAGGTGCTTCTAGTAGTTTTCTTACATCGGCCTTTTTCTCAACCGACTTTCTGAACTGCGTGAATATATCTGGAAGTTCATCTAAATGATAAGGCAGATCATTAAGATGATAGAGTGTTTCACCCCAAATAAACTTGGTGTTTATGGTTTTTGTGAGTTCATTCTCCACCTGCTCTTCATCATAAGCAGAAGACTTTTGAGCATAAAGCACATCGCAATTATAGGTTTTCCTGATATCGTTAAGAACAGTAACTGTATCTCCAACTTTAATCAATAAGTCTGAGCCTAGTTGTTGTAAATGAGCTTTAAGATCCTCCAGCGATTCCAAGAGAAATTTAAGACGATGAGAGCCCATTCTTTCAATACCCCACTGCTCTCCCCTCAATAGGCTCTCATCAAAAACATAAACGGGCAAAACCTCTGGATTCTCCTCAACAGCCTTGTTTAAGACTTCATTATCCTCCAACCTCAAATCGTTCCGAAACCAGTAAATCGCCCTGCTCATATTTCCTCTATCGTATTCAGGTACTTAGCCGCTTGTTCAATGATTTGGTTTTTCTTTTCAGTAGAATTTTTATCCCAAACCCGGTAAATCATGCTCATTCGATGATTCTTCTCGAGCTTCTCTCTATTTCTGTCGAGAAAATCCCAGTATAGACTGTTGAACGGACAGGCCTTCTCACCTAATTTCTCCTTGTACTTGTAATGACATGAACCACAGTAATGACTCATTTTATGCATGTAATTAGCCGAAGAAACGTAGGGCTTAGTAGCCACCACACCACCATCGGCAAACTGACTCATTCCTCTAGTATTGGTAATTTCTACCCACTCAATTGCATCTATGTAAATACCGAGATACCATTGATCTACTTCATCGGGATCTATACCCGCCAACAGCGCAAAATTCCCAGTTACCATCAATCGCTGAATATGGTGTGCATAAGCATAGTCCAAAGATTGTCCGATGGTGTGAGAAAGACACTTCATTTTGGTTTCACCTGTCCAAAACCAGTCTGGTAGTTTTCTCTTATGGTTGAAGAAGTTTTCTTTGGCATAATCGGGCATATATTTCCAATAGATGCCTCGCATATACTCTCGCCAACCTAGTATTTGCCTAATAAAGCCCTCAATTGCTGAAAGCGGAACTCCCTCATTATTCCGCCCATATTCTTCAGCTTTTCGAATAATCTCTTCTGGAGAAAGGATTTTCGAATTCAGTAAGAAAGATATTCTTGAGTGGAAAAGTGACCATCCTTTGGTAGTCATGGCATCTTGATACTTACCGAAAAATGGCATACAATCATTTAGGAAGAAGTCGAAGAGTTTTAACCCTTCTTCCCTTGTTACGGGCCACAGAAAATCTTTAGAATCAACATTCCCTATTGTTTTAACACCTCTTTCCTCTAATAGCTCAACCAAGTCTGTCACATCCCTTTGAAATGACATTGGTTCAGGAACATAGGTGTCTTCTGGCATTTTGTTCCTGTTGTCATGGTCGTAATTCCATTTACCACCAACAGGATCACCTCCGTCCATTAGCACCTTATGCTTTTTGCGCATGCTTCTGTAGAATGACTCCATGAGCAACTGCTTTTTACCTTCAAAAAAGTCAGCAAGGTCAGTTCTGGAAGTCATGAAGTGCTCTGTATCGAAGGCTTCGAAATCAGCATCTATTGCTCCGCAATACCCCTGAAGCTGTTTATCAAGCCTGTATTCATCAGGCAACTGGTATTCGAACTTTTCAATTTTGTGCTCCTCTATTATCCAAGAAAGATTATCTGTTAATGACTGCTTATTCCTTTCATCATCCAGCTTTAGGTAAAGCACTTGATGTCCTTGCTTTTCCAAACGATCAGCAAACGCTCGCATGGCTAGAAAGAATGCAATAACCTTTTGAATATGATGTGTGGTGTAGGTTAGCTCCTGCCCCATTTCCATCAATACATAAAGCGTATTCCCCTCTTTCTCTTGATACCAAGAGTGTTGGTGATTCAGCTGATCTCCTAGAATTAGTCTTAGTCTCCTCATTTACTTGCGTCACCCTCTTCCGATAGTTCGGGATTATTTCAGGGACTTTAAAGTTTAGATGCTGAAACAAGTTCAGCATGACGGTTTCTGTTTCTTCTGCATTTTTCTGAACAGTAAACCACTTCTTGCCAGCAGTTTCTCCATTTCTTGCGCCACTCAAAGGGGCGATTGCAAACAGGGCAAATCTTGGTTGGCAACTGTCCTTTTTTCATTGATGGGATAACTATATCCCAATAGAATAGTTTAATAGATCAACTCATCACCCTGAATTCATCTTAGGGTACTTCAAATAGATACCGAAGCAAGTTCGGCATGACGCAGCCCATGAACAGTTATTGCATTCGCCTCCCCGGAATGGTATGCTTTTTTAGGATGCGGTAGTTTTCTTTTCTCACTTCAGCATGATTGCGATGTGACCACAGTGCTTTTCTAGCTCTTTCAGCCGCGGCTTTAACATCTGCCACCGGCTTAAGGTCTTCGGGGTTTATATTCAGCATACGCGCCTCCAAAGGTGGCATTTGCCAAGGCTCATGAATGTATTCAGAAGGAACGCCAGAGAGCTCTGGCACCCATTTCTTGATAAACTTTCCTTCAGGATCATGATCTTGGCTTTGCTTGATGGGATTGTAAATTCTGATGGTATTTATGCCAGTCATCCCGGCTTGCATCTGAAACTGTGGGTAGTGAATACCAGGCACAAAATCTAAAAACTGTGAAGCCAAGTACTGGGCTCCTTCTTTCCAATGCTGCCATAAATGGTGCGTAAGAAAACTTACAAGCATGGCTCTCATTCTGAAATTAATATAGCCTGTCTCCTTTAAACACCTCATACAAGCATCTACCAATGGCACTCCAGTTTTGCCATCTTTCCAAGCTTGAATCAGCGCTGGTTTTTCTTCCTTCTCTAAGAAATCATATCCCCGGTTGATGTTCTCAAACTCGTAACGGTCTTCCATTTCGAACTTTTGCACAAAGTGTGCATGCCACTGAAGTCTAGAACCAAAGTTGGCCGACTGCCTTTTGAAGCCAAATTGATCTTTAGCAGTTAATCTCGCCTGATAGACTTCTCTGAGACTCAAATTCCCCCAAGCTATATAAGGAGATAAGCGGCTGCAGCCTTTTCTGCTTTCTTCGGGTTTTGAGATTGACTTAGAATAATGCTGCACTCTATCGGTCAAGAAGCTCTTCATATACTTCTTCCCTACTGAAGTACCTCCTTTTTGGAAATTGGGATTGTAAGATTGAAACTCTTTAGGAACCGGCTTACCGAACTTCTGCCTTACAGACTCAGCGAGTTCAATTGTTTGGAGTTTTTCTAAATCTGGCCGATCCAAAGCAGACTTCATGTAACCATGAAACTCTTTCAACCAATCTTTCCGGTTTTTAGCCCCGCGTAACACACCATTATGCAAATACTCATTCCATTGCACTCCATTCTGACCGCAGAATTTCTTCACCCACTTGTCCAGATCATAAGTAACCTTAAGTCCGCTTTCTTGGTGAGAGTATATAGACTTTAGATGATAGATATTAGAGAAGTAGGTTAACAATTCTCGAAAATCGACATAAAAAACCTCAACCTGATGACCTAGGGGCTTGAGGATTTCATTCATATCCTTAATAGATTCACAGATAAATCGCCAATGTCGCACATCATAATGTGGATCTGTAATCAGTTCTGGGTCGAAACAGTAAAGCAGAAGCAGCTTATCTCCAGACTCAATCGCTCTTCTCAGAGGCAAGTGATCTGTGAGTCGAAGATCTCGCTTAAACCAGACAATGGAAACTTCCTGCTTTGGCATAAAGCTATAAAGCAGGTTGAAGGAAAATGTTTAGGACTTAATCAGTTTTTTAACTCTAAATCTATTTGGCTAATCAATTCCTTAGCATTGGAGAGCATTAACTCGTAACGCGGGCTATCTTCATCGGCATAGCGTTGAATAATTCCTAAAAGGTGAGGTTCTGTGAAAAACCATTTCAATGCGGAATTCATTTGAGGTTCTTCTTCTAACTCTAGGCCTAATTGTTTGGCCGAAGTCCATTTAAGGACGTGTGCCACCTCTTTACTCGATGAATTATAAAGTTCAACCTCCATGTTTTCTATGAAATTATTGAGGCTGTTTTCTTCCAATAGTGTTTTTGAATAAGAGGTGTAATAGGCAAAAAGTGCATCTTCTAAGGTAGTACCTTGCAAGTCTTTTATAAAGCCTGAACTCTTTAAGGCTTCAAACCCCGATTGGTCTATCACAACATATTGTTCGGCCAAAATCTGTAACGACCCTAGAAGGGTTTCTTCAGAATATTCATCGTGAATGGCCATATTCAGGTGATTCAAGGCTAGTTCATGAAAGCTCTTGTAACGACTATCCGTTTCTGCAATACTTGCCGTATCACTAACCACATTCTTCCTAATGGTTTCCAAGTACCCTTCCAACTGTTCCCTTTCTCTTTTATTCTGACTCCAATTATCAAACCCCATGGCCAAGCTGATCCCTATGAAAATGAGCACAATTTCACCAAGGGCATATTTCCAATTGAACTTAAAATTTGGCTTTCTTTTCATCTGCCTACACTTAAACAATCCCTAATCTAGTCCTTTCTTTTCAATTGAAGTTTGTCAAAGGTTCTTCGCATGCCTATATTCCAACCATGCAAATTGAATCGAAACTACCCAACGTTGGGATCACCATATTCACCAAAATGTCGAAAATGGCTCAGGATTACGGAGCCATTAACCTCTCTCAGGGGTTTCCTGATTTTGACGTTGCGCCTGAGCTGATAGACCGGGTGCATTACTACATGAAAAAAGAAATGAACCAATATCCACCTATGGCCGGAGTAGCCTCTTTGCGAACCGCCATTGCGGACAAAGTGCAAAGGTGCTATGATGTGACCATTAAGGATACAGAGGTATTAGTGACTTGTGGTGCTATAGAAGCCATTTTTAATAGCATTAGTGCTCTGGTGCATTCGGGAGATGAGGTGATTATCATGAACCCTGCCTATGATGCCTATGAAGTCATTATCAACTTGCAGGGAGCAAAAGCCGTGGGGGTGAATTTGCGGCCCGAAGATTACAGCATCGATTGGGAAGCGGTAGAACAGTCTGTCACTGCCAAAACCAGAATGATCATTATCAACTCTCCACACAACCCTAGCGGAGCCATTTTGACAGAAGACGATTTAATTGCGCTGGAAAAAATAACGGAAGGCACCGAAATACTCGTTCTGTCCGATGAAGTGTATGAACACATTGTATTCGATGGTCAGGAGCATCACTCCGTACTCAGGTCGGAAAAACTGAGAAAGCGGTCGGTGGCTACCTTCTCCTTTGGCAAAACTTTTCATGCTACCGGTTGGCGCCTTGGCTATCTTGTTGCTCCTGAATCTCTAATGGCCGAAATCGTAAAAATCCATCAGTACAATACCTTTACCATACATGCACCAAGTCAATATGCCGTGGCCGACTATCTGGCCATACCCGACAACTATCTGAGCATAAGCTCCATGTATCAACAAAAGAGAGACTTTTTTCTGGCAGCCCTCAAAGACAGCAAGTTCAAGGCTATTCAATCGAACGGAACATACTTCCAGCTATTAGACTATAGCCAAATTAACGACAAGCCCGACATAGAAATGGCCGAGTGGCTAACAAAAGAAGTTGGAGTTGCGGCCATTCCTACTTCCGTGTTTTATCAGAGCGGAGAAGATCGCAATGTGCTTAGGTTTTGCTTTGCAAAAAACGAGACAACCTTAAAAGCCGCTGCAGAAAAGCTAAAGGCTCTATAAACTTCATACTTGCCCTACTGAGCCGCTCCCACACCACATCAGTACCAGCCTGCTTGAAAATAGGAGAAACGAAAGGGGGCTGAAAGTTAGAAGAGGATGTATTGAGTCTGAGAAAGTGTTAAACTATTCTGCCGCCTGTCTGTCGAAACCAAAAGAAAACTCAAACTTTTTCGCAACTTTCAGTCGACTAAACAAGTTCTAAGCACAGTTATGTATTTAGGTCCGGAACAAATAACCGATGGAGGCCCATGGTATGCCGAAACTCATATCACAGACAGCTTAATTGTAGAACCCTGGAATGCCTTTTCATCGCTGGCCATCGCAGCCCCTGCGGTCTATTACCTATGGAAAATTCGTAAAAACCCGCTTCAGTATGGTTTTTTATTAGCCTGTATTCCATTGCTCTTTCTTAATGGTTTGGGCAGTACGCTTTTTCACGGATTAAGGAGTTCACGCATTTTTCTCCTCATGGACTTTATGCCCGCTCTTGCCCTAACCTTAGTCATAAGCATTTACTTCTGGATTAAAGCTTTACCAAAATGGTGGATGGGCATAATCGCTGTTACCCCGGTTTTCCTTATGCGCCTGGGAGTAATTGATCTTGTTCCGGGACAAAGGGGGATAAACACCTCCTACATGATCAGCGGAATTGCCTTTCTCCTCCCTGTTTTCCTTATTCTAAGAAAATATCATTTTAAAAAAACTGCTCAGATAATAATTAGTGCCATTTGCTTTGTTCTGGCCATTTACTTCAGGCAAGTAGATAAACAGTTTACAGATATTATCCCCTTTGGGACTCACTTTCTGTGGCACATATTTTCAGGCATTGGCGCATTTCTTCTGGCAGACTACCTCTATTTTATGAGAACCCAAGAACTCAAAGCAGTCAATAAACTGCCTGAAGGCTCTTAAAAACAAACAATAGAATGGTCTTCTGCCTTTTTAAGAGGCTAATCCCTTAACTTTGACCCCTTGATTTAAATTTGTATGGAAGAAGTATACAAGAAGTCTGTAGAACTGCATGAAGAGATGCAGGGTAAGATTGAAATGGTGAACAAGATTGCAGTAGACAGCAAAGAAAAACTTTCGCTCGTTTACTCACCGGGCGTGGCCCAACCTTGTCTAGAAATTGAGAAGAACCCAGAAAGAGCTTACGACCTTACCATAAAAGGCAATACCATAGCGGTAGTGACAAATGGCACTGCTGTTTTAGGACTTGGTGATATTGGCCCCTTGGCCTCTCTTCCGGTAATGGAAGGCAAGGCCATGTTGTTCAAGAAGTTTGCCGGAATCAATGCTGTTCCTATTTGTATTGACAGTAAAAACACCCGTCATATCATTGAAACCATCCGAAGAATTTCACCCGCTTTTGGAGGCATTAACCTGGAAGATATTGCCGCTCCGGAAAGCTTTGAGATTGAGGAAAAACTGCAAGACATTGGCATTCCGGTGTTTCATGACGACCAGCATGGAACAGCCATTGTTACTCTGGCAGCACTCATCAACGCCTGTAAAGTAACCAACAAGAAACTCACCGAGCTAAAGGTAGTGATCAATGGAGCCGGTGCGGCCGGTATAGCCATTGCCAAATTGCTCCGCTGTTTTCATATCGACTCCCCACTATGTCAATCAGTAAAAACACTTATTGTGTGCGATTCTCAGGGAGCCATTCACCGTTTTAGAAACGACCTTAATAAGGCCAAAACAGAATTACTTAAATACTCCAACTTCAACGATGTGGAAGGAGACATTCATGAAGTAATTAAGGGTGCCGATGTATTTATTGGGGTAAGTAAGGGAAATATTCTCACTAAGGAAGACATTCAACACATGGCCGAAAACCCTATTATTTTCGCCATGGCCAATCCTACACCTGAAATTATGCCAAAGGATGCCTATGAGGCCGGAGCGGCTATTGTAGGTACCGGAAGAAGTGACTTCCCTAACCAGATTAACAATGTACTGGCTTTTCCGGGCATATTTAAAGGAGCCCTAAAAGCTCGGGCAAGCACCATTAGCACCGAAATGAAGCTGGCTGCAGCTTATGCCATTGCCAATTCACTGGAAAATCCTACTGCTGAAATGGTGATTCCTTCTGCTCTGGATTCTTCTCTGGCCCAGGTAGTAGCCGATGCGGTAGAAAAAGCTGCACATTCAGAAAAAGAGCTCGAACGTCAGATAGCCGAAGCTGAAGCACAATTTGGCGAAGATCAGTAGCCCCTGCTGAACCCAAAAGGCCTTATCTTGTTCACTTTGTAAACATAGAACTATGAAGGCAATTTGGAACAATCAGATTTTAGCGGAAAGTAATGACACCATTGTTATAGAAGGAAACCATTACTTTCCGCCTCAATCCATCAACAAAACATTCTTTAAGCCGAGTAATACTCATACCCACTGTCCGTGGAAAGGCGAGGCCAGCTATTATAACCTGGAAGTAAACGGAAAGATAAACCAGGACGCAGCTTGGTACTACCCTGTAACCAAAGAAGCTGCTAAACCCATTGAAGGTTATATTGCCTTTTGGAAAGGAGTCGAGGTAATACCCTAATTCCCATAGACCTAAGCAAAAAATTGCTCCCTTTTTTACAAAAAAAGCCAGGCGTTCCGGCCTGACTTCTGTTATGTTTTGTTGGAGTTCTTTTACGCGCTACTCTGGCGTTTTCTCTTGAGGATATTCCTTCTTGAAGCCATCCCAATACTCTTTAATGGTTAGCTTCATTTCTTTTCTCAAGAGTAAAATGCCCAAGAGGTTGGGTAAGGTCATGAGAGCTATAGCAATAGCAGCAATAGTCCAGATAATGGTGGTATCGGCAATTGACGCCACAAAGAAACCAGCCACATATAATACCCTGTAGTACTTTACGGAACCAGACCCTGCCAGAAACGTCATAGCTCTATCTCCATAATAAGACCATGAAATGGCCGTGCTAAAAGCAAAAAGCAAAAGCCCTATAGAAACTATGTACTGACCATAATCGCCAAACCAACCTTTTGTGAAGGCTATAGCCGTTAGTGGCGAGCTATGAACCAATGATTTTCCGTAGAACGAAATACTGGCATCTTGCAAAACACCGTTCTTTATCTCTACTTCACCAGTCAATGGAGGCCCTCCAAAGTACTCATTCACAGTTACATCTTCCGCAACCGATCGCGCATGAATAACCGTAACATCACTCACAATTTTACCATTCTCCACCTGTAGCATACCATCGAATACCGGCAAAGGGTTTTCTCCGGAAAGGTGCTCCTTCAATGCTTTTCTGTCCTCTTTTACATCGTCCGAATAATCAGCACCCGCTATAATAGACATATCCGTTACAGCGAAGTCGTTGTAATGTTTTTCTTGCCATGCACCGGAAGAAAGCAGGGTAAGCCCGGTAATAGAACAAATAATTATGGTATCGATAAAAGGCTCAAGAATGGCTACCATACCTTCCGAAACAGGCTCATGAGCCTTTGCAGAGGCGTGTGCGATAGGAGCTGAACCCTGACCCGCTTCATTAGAAAACAAACCTCTACCTACCCCCACATTGAAGGCATAGGCAATGGTTGCTCCCAAAAAACCACCTGTAGCTGCTGTGGTGGTAAACAAGCTGGTAAATACCGAGCTAATTGCGGGTATTATGTTGCCGGCATTGGCAAAAATCACCGAGAAACAGCCTATGAAATAAACTACGGCCATAGCGGGCACCAATCGTTCCGTTACAGCGGCAATTCTTTTGATTCCACCAATAATTACCACGGCCAGAATTACAGACAATACAGCTCCGGTTATCCATGGTTCAATCTGAAAAGTAGACTTTACGGCCCCGGCAATACTGTTGATCTGAGGCATATTGCCCGTTCCGAAAGAGGACAACACAGTGGCTCCCGCAAATATGGCAGCCAACCAACCTAGCTTAAACGACTTATTGCCAATTTTAAATTGGGCATTCTTCATGTAATACATTGGACCACCGGCCATAGAGCCATCGGCAGTCTTCTCTCTATACTTATGAGAGAGAGTAACCTCAACAAACTTGGTACACATACCAATTGCGGCAGTCATGACCATCCAAAAGAGTGCTGCCGGCCCTCCAAGGTGAAGAGCTAAGGCCACCCCGGCAATGTTTCCGGTACCTACCGTTCCGGAGAGTGCGGTGGTTAAGGCCTGAAAGTGAGAAGTATCGCCTTCATCGCCTTCTTTATCATATTTACCTCTTACAACATTGAAGGCAAATCTGAAATACCTGATCTGAGGAAATTTGAGGTAGATTGTGAAAAAAAGTCCGGTCCCCAGTAACACAAAAGGAAACCAGTCTGAACTTCCGATCCAACTGTCGACAGTGGTCAGAATTTCGTTTAATCGCTGCATAAATGGGTAGGTTTAGTTTTTTGGATGCTGCAAAAATAGGGATTATCCCTTGCCAACAAAGGCGAATTGGGTTTAAGCGGGTCTGTTTATATAATTGGCACCAATAGGCCAGGCCATAGAGCCCGGTACTGGTACGGGCTCACTTTTAAGAACAATTGAATCAATGTTCAATATCGGTAACCATTACCCGTTGCCACAAGTGTTGATGTCTCTCGATCATTTCCAGATGTAATGGGTGCTTCTGATAATACTCTTGGTCTTCCAGGTTTTTAAAATGGAAGACCACAGCATAATCATAAGTATTCTCTATTACTTCTCTGGTAGTATTAGCCGGTTTGCCGGTATAAAAAGCTCGAACCGTTTCTATATCGGCCAACTTTTCACAATCGGCCTTAAACGCTTCCACCTCCTGTTCAGAAACACCTTCTTTGAGCCAGAAGTAGGCCGTATGTATAAAAGGGTGTTCCAGCGCTTTCTCATCAGTATTTTGCATACTGCTGTTGGGCTCACAGCCAAAAATAAGCACAAGTAAGCCTATTAAAAAGATTCGATTCATAACAAGTGTATTTGCTATGAAGATAGAAAATGCAGCTTATTTCTTGAGCGGAAACTTCATGCGATATTTAATATCTACATTTCCTTTAGAAATATTCACGAGCTTGGCTCTCAACATTTGTTTTTTGAGTCCTTTAATATAATCCGTAAACAGCACCCCATCCAGATGATCATATTCATGCTGAATCACTCTGGCTGTCAGGCTATCGAACTCTTCTTCGTGGGGGGTCCACAGTTCGTCAAAATAGCGAATGGTAAGTTTCTCGGGCCTTAATATATCGGCATGCACATCGGGTATGCTCAGGCAACCTTCTTCAAAGGCCCATTCATTGCCATACTCGTCCAATATTTCGGGGTTAATGAAGGCCCTCTTGATCCCCGTACCCTCTTCTTCATCGCCCATTTGAGTAGAGTCGATAACGAATATTCTGTACGACAAACCAATTTGCGGAGCGGCCAACCCTACTCCATTGGCATTGTACATGGTCTCGTACATGTTTTCTACCAACTGGGTGAGGTCTTCCGAATCGCGTGGGTAATCTTCTGCTTCTTTTCTTAAAATATTGTCTCCGTATGCTAGAATCGGATAAATCATATGCCTTTACTTTCGAGGTAGGACTGTAGAATAATAGATGCACTAATTTTATCTACGTTCCCCTTCTCTCTTCTATCTTTCTTCTTCATTCCTCCGGCAATCATGGCATCAAGTGCCATTTTGGAGGTAAATCTTTCGTCATGCAAATAAACGGGTTTTTCGGGAAACTGCTTTTTAAGAAGGTTACGAAATTGCTTTACCAGGGGTGTGGCATTCGTATCTTCTCCATTCAGTTTTTTGGGCATTCCCAATACAAAAGACTCAATACCTTCTGCAGCATCATAGGCCTTTAAAAAAGCAATAACATCTTTGGAATGCACCGTTTCCAGTGGCGATGCAATAATCTGAAGAGGGTCTGTTACGGCCAGTCCTACCCTTTTACTGCCATAATCTATGGCTAATATTCTACCCATTAATTGTGTTTCGCGAGGTCGTAAAATTTAAGCTTCACCAAACGTTCCAACTGGAGCGCTTTCGGAAATAAAATCTCGTTTTCAATTTTCGCGTGCAAGATGAGGTCTTTTTCCAGCCTTTCCAACTCACTGTAAAGCACTTTAATCTGAAGGTCGGCTTCTTCACAGTAGGTGTAATTATTCGTAAACTTTCTAAATCCCTCCATTTCATTGTCGTGAACCTCGTGGTCTAAAGCAAATTCTTTGACCGAGTACTTTTCCATTAAGTAAAAGACCTCCGAACTGGGCACATCATCTTTTAGAAAGCGAGAGAGCTGGCTTACATAAGAAAAGAAGGTGTCTTCTTCTTCATATATATGTTCTATAAAATCTTCAACAAAGAGAGGAAAAACAGACTTTAGATCTGCAGAAAGCGACTGATATCTAAAATTCACTGTCTGAAGCCCATCAATAAGCTGAGCGATATAGGGAATTCGCTTTTTTACAAAAAGATAATGGGCATGCTTAAGGTATTCAACCATCAGTTCTACAGGAAAAGACTGCAGTTGTTTTTTGGTTGTACCATTATTATCGGATACCAGCTCCATGGCCTTCATTACCGACTCGGCCCTGAGCCCATGCCTTGAGCAAACATCTTCCAACGTTTCCGTCTTGTAATCGTAAAACTTTACGCCAAAATAGTAAAGCACAGAGGCTCTGATGTGGCTCTCTGTAACAAGGTCGTTTATAGTTCGTTTTAAAAGATTTTCCATTTGCTCAGCGTGTTTAACGAAACTAACAATTTTGATTCAGACTTGGAATGTAGAACTTACATTTTTGGTTAAACACAAAACAACACAAGTCGTTACTATCATACCATGACATTTGCCCATGTTTTTGACAGGTTTATCTATTTTTGCCGATTAAATTCTTTATTGTGAGCGATTACAAAAACTCTTCATATCATATCAGGCTTCCTATTTTACTCACCGTGGCTGTGCTGGCCGGAGTTCTCATTGGAGCCAATTTTGCCGAACCAAAGGCTAATAGAAAGTATCAGGCTTCTATTCAGAAGTTTACCCAGCTGATGGAGTACATCGAAAATGACTATGTAGACTCTGTGAATACGGCAAGCCTGCTGGAAGAAACCATAGAAACCATACTCGATAAGCTCGACCCTCACACGGTGTACATTCCGCCAAAAGATGCCGAACTGGCCCAGTCGCAGCTCAGAGCCACTTATGACGGTATTGGGGTTGAATTTAATTTACTGCGCGATACCCTCTATGTGGTGACACCTCTTTCCGGAGGACCCTCTGAGAAAGCCGGTATTCAGGCGGGAGATAAAATTGTAACGGTAGATGGTGAAAACATTGCCGGTATAGGGCTCAATAACCGCATGGTTTTCGATATGCTCCGGGGGCCTAGAGGTTCTCAGGTAACCGTTGGGGTAGTACGAAAAAATGAAGATGAAATTCTCGAGTTTGAGCTCACCAGAGGAGCAATTGCCCAAACATCGCTCGATGCCAGCTACATGATTGATGATAAAATTGGGTATATCAAAGTAAATCGTTTTGCAGAAAGCACCTACAGGGAGTTTAAAGCCGCACTCACTGAACTCAAAGCCAAGGGTATGACTCAACTTATTTTGGACCTTCAAAATAACTCGGGAGGCTATATGAGTGCTGCCATAGGTATTTCCGATGAATTTCTCGGAGAGAATGCACTCATTGTAAGCCAAAAAGGACAAAGCGCAAAGTATGATAGTGAAGCTCGAGCCACCAAAGACGGAGCTTTTCAGGAAGGAGCCCTTATGGTACTCATTAACGAAGGTTCGGCCTCAGCCTCAGAAATTGTGGCGGGAGCTTTACAAGACAATGACAGAGCACTTATTGTTGGTAGAAGATCGTTCGGCAAGGGCCTTGTTCAATTACCCTTCGACCTTAACGATGGTTCCGAATTACGCATGACCATCGCCCGGTATTACACCCCAAGCGGCCGCTCCATTCAAAAACCTTACGAAGACGGTGAAGAAACCTACAACAATGACTACTACGACCGCTATGTTTCGGGAGAATTGTTCTCTCAAGACAGTGTGCACTTCGATGAAAACCTGGCTTATGAAACCACCGGAGGCCGTACCGTTTATGGTGGAGGTGGAATAATGCCAGACTACTTTGTGGGGCTGGACACTACCGATAACAGCGCTTATGTGAACCGCCTGGTGGCCAACAATACGATAAGGGAGTATACGCTGGACTTCCGCGACAACCACCCTGAGCTAAAAAACCAATCAGCAGAGGAGTTTCTAGCTACATTTGAAGTTACAGAAAGCATGCTCAAAGAAGTGGTTGCCCTGGGAGAAAAAAATGGAACTCGTTTTAACCAAAGGCAATTCAACAAGTCCAAAGATTTGATGAAATACCTGATTAAGGCTCGCATTGCCCGCGAGATCTATGGCGATGACAACGCATTCTACAAGGTCTTTAACCAAACCAATGAAATTTATCGCGAAGCTATAGACCTTTTTAAAAATCCTGAAAAGCTCAAAGAAAAGTCGAGCGGTGTTCTTTTGCAGAAAATGTAAAAGAACACCGGACTTCCATCGTTGTCGATAAAAAACAGGCATGAAAAGATTTTTACTCTGCACATTACTTCTTTGCTCTTCACCGCTGTGGGCTCAAACCGAAACAGACTCCATCAATCGAGATGTGTGGTACAACTTCATGCAGGCCTATCAGGATTTAGATGCCAGCCTTTTTAATCAGATTCACACCAATGACGTGATTCGTGTGGCAATAGACGGAAACCTATTGCTAGTTGGCCAACAGTATAAAGATCAGAATCTTGAAAATTTTAACCGTTGGAATCAAACCCGGGTGAAACAAAAAATAGAGTTTAGTTTTATCAGCAGAATCCAATCGGGTCTCTGGGCACACGAAACAGGCATTTATAAGCTTACCCGTTTTACTGATTCAGGATCTCAATCATATTATGGTAAGTTTCAGGTAATGCTCAAAAAAGTAGGTGATCGCTGGAAAATCTACATGGACTCTGATACCAACGAAGGAGGTAAGGTTGGTGAATCAGATTTTCAAAAAGGCGATATCTTGAGGTAATACCCCTTTCGACAGCAATCCTGATAGACCAATCTTAATAATACGGATACAATTGTTGTACTGCTCTGCCCCCCACTTCAACACATCCGAGCCTCCCAATCCAAACACTTTTTCAAAACATCCGCATATTTGCACAGTTCGTGAAAAAAACGGTTACCATAGGACTTACCATGCTATACCTGATAACATCCGTTGGGTTGTTATTTGGCCAACACCTATGCATGGGACGTGTGCAGGAAAAAGCCATCTTCAAAAAGGTGGAGTTTCGATGCGGTATGAGCATGGAAATGCACAAAGGAATGGAAGACTGTTGTGACGATGAGTGGACCCTTGAAATTGTTGATGACGAGCAACAAGTTACAGCCTTCCAAAAGGCTCCGCTGGCCAGCTATCATTTACTATTCGAAACCGGGTTCTCAGACCCTCTACTTTCTGCGGGAATTCACTTGAACGAACAGACTATTTTTGACACAGGCCCTCCAGAGGTAATACACCCCGACCTGTACCTTTTCTACCACAATCTCAAAATCCCTTCTGGTTTACAATCCTAAGGCGAAACCCTGTTCGTCATTCAGAAAGGGAAACAACAATCTGTTAGAGGTTCTATTCACTATTGTGCTGTTTGTTCCCTGCCGTTGAGCAATTTGTGCTGAATGATCATTGAATGGGTTCGCCAATCCTCATTGCTAAATGCAAAATTCAACTACGGATTGTAACACCAACAAAATGATCAATAACCTAATTAAATTTTTCTTGTATAACCGACTGGTAACTTTTCTGTTACTCGTGGTTCTTCTGGCCTGGGGGGTAGTAACCGCTCCGTTCGATTGGACAATAGGACTCCCCAAAGACCCTGTGCCTGTTGATGCCATTCCGGATATCGGTGAAAACCAACAAATTATTTTCACCGAATGGCCCGGCCGATCGCCTCAAGATATTGAAGATCAGATCACCTACCCCCTCACCTCTACCCTACTGGGACTTCCCGGTGTAAAAACCATTCGAAGCACCAGCATGTTTGGCTTTTCCTCTATCTACGTGATCTTCGAAGATGGTGTGGAATTTTATTGGAGCAGGAGCCGCATTTTAGAAAAACTAAACGCTCTTCCCAAAGGGTTGCTTCCTGAAGGAGCCCAACCCGCCTTAGGGCCAGACGCTACGGCTTTAGGACAGATATTTTGGTATACCATAGAGGGAAGAGACAAGAATGGCCGACCGGTAGGAGGCTGGGATCCTCACGAAATTCGCACCGTGCAGGACTATACTGTAAAGTATGCTCTTAACTCAGCCACCGGAGTTTCTGAGGTAGCCTCTGTCGGTGGTTTTGTGAAAGAATATCAGGTAGACATAGACCCAATTGCCATGAAAGGTTTTGGGGTGACTCTTGCTGAAATTGCTCGCGCTATTAAAGAAAGTAACCAGGATATTGGTGCCAAAACCATGGAAATAAACCAGGCTGAATACCTTGTACGCGGGCTGGGTTATGTAAAGAAACTAGAAGACCTGGAAAATGCGGTAGTAAAATCGGTTAACAACACTCCGATTCGAGTCAGGGATGTAGCCTTTGTTTCCATAGGGCCGGCCTCCAGAAGAGGAGCTTTAGACAAATCGGGAGCAGAAGCCGTTGGCGGTGTTGTGGTGGCCCGCTATGGTTCTAACCCCATGGAGGTCATTGAAAATGTGAAGAAAAAGATTGAAGAAATAAGCCCCGGTCTTCCCAGCAGGGTATTGGCCGATGGCACCGAATCTAAACTCACTATTGTACCGTTTTATGATCGCACTCAGCTAATCAAAGAAACCATTGGTACGCTGGAAGAAGCCTTGACACTGGAAATCATAATCACCATCGTAGTGGTTTTGGTTATGCTTCTCAACCTAAGAGCATCGGTACTTATATCTTCCTTACTGCCAATAGCCGTACTCATGTGCTTTATTGCCATGCGCTATTTGGGGGTAGACGCCAATATTGTTGCCCTATCGGGCATAGCCATTGCCATTGGCACTATGGTAGACGTAGGCATTGTTCTCACTGAAAACATTAGCCGCCATCTGGATATGGACAAAAAACAGCGGCTTGTAGACCTAATCTTCGAAGCCAGTAAAGAAGTGGCTCCGGCTATTATTACGGCCGTAATGACCACGGTCATTAGCTTTATCCCGGTATTTACACTAGAAGCAGCAGAAGGCAAACTGTTCAGACCTCTGGCCTATACCAAAACATTTGCCCTGGTCGCTGCTATTTTGGTAGCCTTACTCATTCTTCCCACGCTTGCCTATTGGTTTTTTGGCTTCAAACCCCGAAATGAGAAAATAAAACTGCTCATCAACACCATGATTGTTATAGTGGGTAGTGTGGCACTTTTCAAAAGCATGTGGCTCTCCGGCTTTGTACTCATTGGTGTTGGAGGCTGCAACATAGCAAGACAGATATGGCCAGCCAGCCGAAACTATCTGAAACACGCTACATTGATTGTTTTCCTTATTGCAGTCACCCTCCTCTTGAGCGAGGAATGGCTACCGCTGGGAGTTAAAGGTGGAGGAATAGCCAATTTTATTTTCGTGGCTCTCATAATAGGTATCACCCTGGGCAGCTTTAGCCTATTTATTAAACTCTATCCAACAATTCTCAACTGGACCTTACGCCACAGACGCGTTTTCCTGGTGCTTCCCACAGCTATCGTGTTATTTGGAGTAACCGTATGGCTGGGCTTCGATAGAGTATTTGGGTTTGTACCCAAACTATTTGGTGCGGAAATAAGAACCAACTCCGTCTATGTAAAGCTTAATCATAGCCTGCCGGGTATAGGCAAGGAGTTTATGCCAGCTCTCGATGAAGGGGCTTTTCTTCTAATGCCTACTTCAATGCCCCATGCGGGCCTGGAACAAAACAAGGAAGTGCTCAAACTTTTAGACATGGCTGTCACGGCTATTCCCGAGGTAGAATCTGTGGTGGGTAAGTTGGGGCGTAGTGAAAGTGCCCTCGATCCTGCTCCCATTTCCATGTATGAAAACGTAATCAACTATAAGAGTGAGTATAAGACCGATGCGAATGGCCGAAGATTACGCTTTAAAACTGAGAATGGAGAGTTTGTAAGAGATGCAGCCGGTGAACTGATTCCCGATGCTAACGGAGAATATTACCGGCAGTGGAGAGATGAAATTCAGTCGCCAGACGATATCTGGAAAGAAATTGTGAAAGCCACTGAACTTCCCGGAGTTACATCGGCACCTAAACTACAACCTATAGAAACACGCTTGGTAATGCTACAGACCGGTATGCGTGCACCAATGGGCATAAAAGTAAAGGGGCCTGACCTGGAAACCATTGAGCTGTTTGGTTTACAACTGGAAGACGTTCTCAAGCAAGTGCCTTCTGTGAAGTCTGAAGCTGTTTTTGCAGAGCGCATAGTAGGAAAACCATATATGCTTATTGACTTGAAACGCGAAAACCTGGCTCGCTATGGGCTAACAATTAGCGAAGTGCAAGATCACCTGCAAGTGGCCGTTGGGGGCATGAAGCTCTCAACAACTGTAGAAGGGCGTGAGCGCTACCCCATTCGGGTTCGTTATCCGAGAGAGCTGCGCAACAACCCTGAAGCTTTACAAAATATACTCATTCCCTTACGCAACGGGCAAAGTATACCATTGGGAGAACTGGCCGAAATAGACTATACCCGAGGCCCTCAAATGATAAAAAGTGAGGACACATTTTTGGTGGGTTACGTAATTTTCGACCGGCAACCCGGACAGGCCGAAGTACAAGTCGTACAAGATGTTCGCAACCTTATAGACCAGAAACTGGCCAGCGGAGAACTCGTACTTCCGGCCGGAGTATCGTATGAATTTGCAGGCAGTTATCAAAACCAGATAAGAGCTGAGGCCAGACTGAGTATAGTGATTCCCATTGTGCTGGTTGTCATTTTTCTCATTCTGTACTTTCAGTTCAAATCAGTACCGGTATCGCTTATGGTCTTTAGTGGAGTAGCGGTTGCCTTTGGCGGAGGCTTTCTCATGCTTTGGCTCTACGGCCAGGAAAGCTTCCTCAACTTTAGTCTGTGGGGCACAAATATGCGCGATCTGTTTCAGATTCATCCGGTAAACCTAAGCGTAGCCGTTTGGGTAGGGTTTATCGCCCTTTTTGGTATTGCTACAGACGATGGTGTGCTTATGGCCACATACCTCGATCAGTCTTTCGACACCGAAAAACCACTTTCTAAGGAACAGATCAGAAAGCGGGTTATTGAAGCAGGTATGAAAAGAGTGCGCCCTTGCCTGATGACCACCGCCACCACACTATTGGCACTGCTCCCAATTTTAACGAGCACCGGCCGCGGGTCAGATGTAATGGTACCCATGGCCATACCTTCATTTGGAGGAATGCTCATTGCTCTAATAACTCTCTTTGTAGTTCCAGTGCTCTACTCCTACTACAAAGAGGTTCAGATCAAGTTTCAACCCAAAAACACCGAGCTATGAATACAGCAGCAAGAATTGTAATCATTAGCCTTGGGTTTGCGGCCTGTAGCCAGCCTCTGATCAATGACGCGGAAGTTTATGGCAACCTTAGGCAAATCATGCAGCAAAATCAGTTGCAGGCAAGGGTTAAGAGCAACGATTTAACCATCAATGAAAACAGCTATGCCCTGGGAGCCATGGCAGATCTGGAGGGCGAACTCATGATTTATGAAGGAGAAGTTTGGAGCTCGGTAGCACAACACGACTCCGTGCTGCTCACTAAGCCACATCATTTTGAGGCAGCCCTTCTGGTAAAAAGCCAGGTGAATAATTGGGAAGAAGTACAAATCTCCAAACCGCTTAGCTCCATGAAAGAACTGGAACAACAACTGGCCCAACTAATTGAAGAAAGACAAGCCACAGAGCGCATTGTTCCTTTTCGGATTGAGGGCGAAATAGCCCACATGGACTGGCATGTAATAAATGCCAAAGAAGCTACAGGTTCTGGTCACGATGCCTATCGGGAAGCTGGTTTTTCAGGAACCACTGAGAACCAGACTGTAAAGATTTTGGGCTTTTATTCGCGCAACCATGAAGGCATATTTACTCACCACGGCAGTTTTCTGCATATGCATTTTATAAAGGCAGATGAGGCCATGGGCCATGTGGATGCATTGAGCACCAAGCTCCCTGTAACTATCTATTTACCTAAAAATCCAATCCCATGATCAGGCCAATACTAACACTTTGTTTATTGCTCAGCACTTTAGTTCTTTCCGGTCAGAGTCTGGAAGGTTATTGGAAAATGGCTGCGGAAAACAACCCAAGCCTAAAAGCCAGCTTTAATAAATACCTTGCTGCTCTTGAAAGAGTAGACCAGCAAGGAAGCCTGCCCGATCCAAACCTGAGTTTCGGTGTTTTCATTTCTCCGGTAGAAACCCGTGTGGGTGCGCAGAGACTCCGCATGTCTGTCAGCCAGATGTTCCCGTGGATGGGCACTTTGGAAGAGCGCAAAACCATGGCCGTGCGGTTAGCCGAAGCCAGTTTCGCGGAGTTCGAAGAGGCCAGAAATGCATTATTCCTAAAAGTTTCAGAAACCTGGCTTCAACTCCTTGAGCTGGAAAAAGAAATAGCGCTTTCCAAGGAAAACCTAAAGCTTCTCAGAAGTTATGAACCCATTGTTAAAACCAAGTATGAAGCCAACCTGACTTCACTAGCCGACCTCATAAGGGTTCAAATTCGCATTGAAGAAGCGAGTACACAGCTCACACTTCTCGAGCTACGGAAGACTCCGCTCATTAGCGACTTTAACACCTATTTGAATCGGCCCGTGGACACCCCGGTTATCCTTACGGAAACCCTGCCGGTCGACTCAGAAGTTTCTGTTGATTCGGTTTTAGTTAAAAACCCCAAGGTTATTCAAAACCAATACTTACAGCAAGCCGCACAGAGCCAACTCAAGTTGAGCCAACTCAAGCGAAAGCCATCGCTTGGAGTAGGTTTAGACTATGTATTCGTGAGTGAACGCACCGACATGGCGGTTGCCGACAATGGTAAGAACATTATTATGCCCATGGTGAGCATGAGTCTACCCATATTCGGCAAAAAGAACAAAGCTCAAATTAAAGAAGCCGAGCTAATGCAGGAAAGCCTTCAACATGAAGCTGTTGGCATAAAAAACACGCTTAAAAATGAATGGACAAAAGCCACATATCTTGAACAATCGGCCGAACAGGAACTACAGCTCTATGCCAGCGAAATCAGCAATACCAAAGCATTGCTGAATGTTCTCACAAGCGAGTATAGCAACAACAGCAGCAACTTTGAAGAGTTGCTTATGACACAACAGCGACTTCTGCAACTACAAATTGCTGAGGCCAGGTCACAAACCAGGCAACAGAGATCGCAATTAATAAAACAGTATTTATCAGGCAATTTTTTACCCTTAAACCCATGAAAAGAACAACACTAACGTTTTTAATAATCTCCTTAATGGCCATAGTGTCCTGCAAGAAAAGCGCAGAAACACAAAACACAGAAAACCATGCGGAGCATCAGCAACCGGAAACCTCCACACCCAACACCAAAAGCCCTCCGGCCACAGCCATGGGCAATATTGGAGAAACGCATGTGCACATTTCCTACCACTCACCACGAGTGAGAGGGCGAAATATTTTTGGAGGTTTAGTAGCCTACGGAGAAGTATGGGTAACCGGAGCACATAAAGCTACCACTGTAGACTTCTCTACCAATGTACGTATCGGAGACTCCCTTATTGAAAGTGGAAAGTACGCCCTGTTTACCATTCCCGGTCAGGAACAATGGACCATTCTGTTAAACAAAAATTACGATCAGCACCTGGCCGATGAATATGACCCCGAGCTTGACGTGCTCCGCTATGTAACTCAGGCCGAAACCATTACTCACACTCAAGAAGAGCTTTTATACCAGGTTCAGGAAGGAGACCATGAGGGAAGCATCATCATTAGCTGGGCCAACGTAAAAGTGAGCCTGCCCATTCAAACCATCGCAAAAGAGCAGTAACAATGAAAAATCTAATCGTAGTACTCATCGCATGCACAGCAATTCTGGCTAGTTGTTCTAACCCACAGGAAACACCCTTGGTAGAGCCGCTTGCCCTCCCCACTCAAAACAGCTCTAGCCTGCCACGGCTGTTTACCAATGCAAAGGGAGAAACCTTTTTGTCTTGGGTAGAGCGCAACCCTGAAAAAGTTGCAAAGCTCTACTTTTCTAAGTTGAAAGATGGCCAATGGCAAAGCCCTCGGCTCATTGCCGAAGGAAGCAATTGGTTTATTAACTGGGCCGACTTCCCATCAGTTATAGAAAACAATGAGCTAATGGCCGCCCATTGGCTACAAAAGAGCGAGAAAGGCACCTATGACTATGACATACAGGTAGCCTTCTCCAACAACAGTGGCAACAACTGGCAAGCGCCCATTACACCACATAAGGATGGTATTTCTGCCGAACACGGTTTTGTAACCATGCTGCCTCTGGAAGACCAAAAAACCTTTGTGACCTGGCTCGATGGTAGAAATACTAAAGGAGACCATGCTAAAGACGGTGGCCATGGAGGAGCAGGAGCCATGACGCTTCGCGCAGCCATCTTTGATAGTGAAGGAGAGACCCTGGAAGAATGGGAGCTAGACGACAGGGTTTGCGATTGTTGTCAAACAGCAGCCGCACAAACCAAGGATGGACTTGTGGTGGTTTACCGTGACAGGTCAGAAGGAGAAATCCGCGACATGTCGGTAGTGCGCTATGTAAATGGCGAATGGACCAAACCTCAACCCCTAAAAGTAGAAATGTGGGAAATGCCTGCATGCCCGGTAAATGGCCCTTCCATAACAGCCCAAGGAAATCAGCTCGCTGTGGCGTGGTTTATGGCAAAAGGCGGATACCCTGAGGTTAAGCTGGCCTTCTCACAAGACGGTGGGGCCACTTTTGGCGAAGCTGTGGTGGTGAGTCATGGTACTACCAACGGCAGAGTGGGCACAACCACCCTCAACAATGGCAACGTACTGGTAAGCTGGCTGGAAACCGCTGACGATACCGCTAAGATAATGTTGGCCAAATACGATAGAACCGGCACACTACTCAAACGCATGACCATCGCAGAAACTTCGGCTGCCAGAGCCAGTGGATTCCCGGTACTCACCAGCAATGGAGAAGACATATACATGGCCTGGACCCAGGCCGATGAACAGACAAGCATTAAGACAGCCAAAGTCAATTTCGAATAATGAAAACAGACAGAAAAACCGTATTTATAGCCCTTGGCACCCTCGTTGTAGGGTTGCTTTTGGGGGCACTATTCTTTGGAGGAGGTGGCCATAGTGCCTCTTCTCCGGAATTGGCCACTGAAGAACACTCCCATCCTGAATCAGGCCTGTGGACATGTTCTATGCATCCCCAGGTTCGACAGTCCGAACCAGGCTCCTGCCCTTTCTGCGGAATGGACCTTATTCCGGTAAGCGAAGGCGGAAATGATGACAACCCCAGAGTTCTCAAAATGTCCAATGCCGCTCAGGCACTAGCCGACATTCGTACAGAAGTGGTAGGCCGTTCAGAAGCCTCGGCCTTCCTGAGTATAAACGGGCGAATAAAGGCCGATGAACGTAGGGTTCAGACCCAAACCACTCACTTTGGCGGAAGAATAGAAAAGCTCTATAAAAACTTTGAGGGGGAATACGTGAAGAAGGGTGAGAAAGTGGCATCCATTTATTCACCACAACTGGTAGCAGCTCAGAATGAACTGCTCGAAGCCAAAAAGCTGGCCTCTACCAACCCGGCCCTTCTTGAAGCCGCCCGAAAGAAACTCAAGTACTGGAAGATCACCGATGAACAAATAGCGGCTATTGAAGCTTCCGGAGAAGCCATGCGCAACATCGACCTGTTATCCAACTACGAGGGCATTATCCTCAAAAAACTAGTCAACAATGGAGATCACCTTATGGAAGGTGGAGCGCTTTACCAAATAGCCGACCTCACCACCGTATGGGCTATTTTTGAGGTATATGAAAAAGACCTGGGTAAAGTAAAGCTAGGCGACAAGGTAACTTTTAGCCCCAACGGCATTAATCAAAACTTTGAGGCCACCATCAACTTCATTGCACCATCAGTAGAAAGCAACAGCCGCATCATAGAGGTTAGAGCCGATGTACCCAATGGCAATGGACGTCTTAAACCCGATATGTTCATTAAAGCACAAATAAAGGCAGTTGCATCGAATGAGCTGAGCATTCCACGTTCGGCTGTGCTATGGACGGGCAAACGTTCGGTTGTCTATGTAAAGCTGGCCAATAATGAAGGTTTCGAACTACGCGAGGTAGAACTAGGCAATGCAATAGATAATCACTATCAGGTAATTGAGGGGCTGAAAGCCGGAGAAGAAGTAGTGGTTAATGGCACATTTACGCTCGATGCAGAAGCCCAGCTAAAAGGAAAAATAAGCATGATGGCTCCTTCAGAGTCGAGTGCCTCTGACCACAAAAACGGTTTTCAGGAAATTGAACTTCCAGGCACTATAAATTACATAGAGTCTACCCCAAGAAGCTTCAAAAATCAGCTTCAAAGCCTGACCAAGGCCTACTTAACCCTGAAAGACGCCATGGTAGAAGGCTTGCCAAGCTCCATTCAGGTACAAAGTCAGAAGGTTTCCGAAGCACTCAAAAAAACAGACATGAGCCTGTTGAAAGGCGATGCCCACATGCACTGGATGACCTTATTGGAACCCATGCAGCAGAGCTTATCAGACATAAACAGTTCCGACAACAGAGACCAGCAACGCTTACAGTTTATAAATCTTTCTAAAGCCCTTATCAATGCCATAGAATCGTTTGGAACAACCATGGAAAGCCCTTTGTACGTTCAGTTTTGCCCCATGGCCAATAACGACAAAGGCGCCACATGGGTATCGGCTCAGGAAGAAATCATAAACCCCTACTTCGGAGACATGATGCTCCGTTGTGGCAATGTTGAATACACTATAGAAAACAATCCAAATTAATTTCAAACTATACATTTAATGAAAAAGTTAATCGTAACACTTACCATCATTGGTCTTATGAGCGCCTGTGGAGGCAAAACCGAACAAAATTCCTCTACTTCGACTCCAAAAGCCGAGCAAAAGAAAGCACCTGTAGAAGCCTACCTAAGCTTAAAAGATGCTTTGGTGGCTACCAACAGTGAAGAAGCGGCAGAAGCAGCAAAGGCTTTTATGGCAGTTACAAAAGATGAAAGGCTAGTATCTCCCTTAAAGCAGATTGCCGCTACCTCAGAGGTAGAAGATCAGAGAAAAGCCTTTGAGACTCTCTCCATGGCCATGTATGAAATCGTAAAAGCCGGAAACTCAGAAACCGTCTTGTATAAGCAGTACTGCCCAATGGCCTTCAACAACAAGGGAGCCTATTGGCTGGCAGCAGAATCGGAAGTAAACAACCCCTACTTTGGTGATGTAATGCTACACTGCGGCCGCGTTGAGGAAACCATTAACCAATAGATAAACCCAGGCTGTGCCGGGCGAAATCAAGGTATGCAATCACCATATTGCCATTACCTTGTAGCATCGGCACAGCTGCTTTTTCATGATTATTACCGTAAAGCATATGGTGTGTAACCGCTGTATAAAAGCGGTTGAAGAGGCCCTCGGTCAAAAGTGGGACTCTTCTAGCTATCGGGTTCGTCTGGGGCAAATAGAGTGGAAAACTGCTCTCAACCCGGAAGACCTCGAAACTTTAGACAAACTGCTCAGCAAGCACGGCTTTGAGTTGGTAGAAGATGAAAAAAGCAGAAAAGTAGAATGGATTAAACAACTGATCATAAATGAGGTACACCACCAGGCCGCACAAAAGCCAACCGGGGTCAACTTCTCAGAGTTTATCAGTAAAACAATCGGTCACGACTATTCCTACCTAAACGACCTGTTTTCCAGTATTGAGGGTAAAACCATTGGCCAGTACGTTACTCTCCAAAAGATTGAAAAGGCCAAAGAGCTCCTTGTTTATGGAGAGATGAGCCTGGCACAAATTGCCGATCAACTGGAATACAACAGCGCCCAATACCTGTCGGCCCAGTTTAAAAAAACAACAGGCCTTACTCCTTCCCGATTCAAGTCTTTTGGCCAACGCAGACCTATAGACAAAGTAGCAGACCTATAGACAAAGTATGGGTATCAGGAAAAGTTATACATCGGCACCCAAATAGTGTAAGGCTTGGTTGGAGCAAAGGCCACACCTTTGTAACACAAAATGAGCGACTCATGAAAAAGCAACTGACTATTACGGGAATGACATGCGAAGGCTGCAAAGCCACAGTAACCCGAAATATTAAAAAATTACCCGGTGTTCAAACCGTATCGATAAACCTGAGCAATGGCCGAACCATTGTTGATGCCAATCTCATATACAGTGAAGACGAGATTCAGGAAGCTATCGGAAAAGATTCAAAATACCAGATTGTAAGACAAGAAACCAACCTGCGTTCTTCATCAGCCCCTCAGTCAACTACAGCAACCAAAGGATTCTTTGCCACCTATAAACCTCTGTTGCTCATAGTGGTATTTATTGCCGGGGTAAGTGTGCTGGCGCAGGTTGGGCAACACGGTAGCATTGACTGGAGTCTTTGGATGCGCCACTTTATGGCCGGATTCTTTATTGTTTTCTCATTCTTTAAACTCCTGAATCTGGAAGGTTTTGCTAACAGCTACCGCATGTACGATATTGTAGCTGCTCGCTGGAAGGGCTGGGGATACATATACCCATTTGTAGAACTGGCCTTAGGAATTGCTTACCTCATTCATTTTAACCCAACAATTACCAACCTTACCACAGTTATAGTATTGGGAGTAAGCTCTATTGGAGTAATAAAAAGCAATCTGGACAAACGAAAGATTAAATGTGCCTGCCTTGGAGATGTTTTCAACCTCCCCATGAGTAAAGTCACCATTATAGAAGACCTCACCATGGTAGGTATGGCAGCCATCATGTTGGCCTGATTCAACCCATTTATTGAGTTATGAAAGATCACCGACAAGAAGAACACAAACATCATGAGCATGAACAGCATCACGATCATTCAGCAATGATCAATGATTTTAAACGCAGATTCTTTGTTTGCCTGATTCTGGGCCTGCCGGTAATTGTGTTATCGCCCATGATTCAGGAGATACTGGGTTATTCTCTGAGTTTCGAAGGGAGCACATACCTTTCTGCAGGACTCTCCAGTTTTATATTTTTCTACGGTGGCTGGCCATTTTTAACGGGTTTGGCTAGCGAACTCAAAGAAAAACAACCGGGTATGATGACCCTTATTGCCATAGCCATTACCACTGCCTGGGCCTACAGCACTGCTGTGGTTTTCGGTTTAGAAGGCAAAATATTCTACTGGGAGTTGGTCTCTCTCATTGCCATTATGCTCCTGGGCCACTGGCTGGAAATGAAATCTGTAATGGGTGCTTCAAAGGCCCTGCAAAAACTTGCAGAGTTAATGCCCGACCATGCTCATAGAATTACTGACGATGATATTGAAGATGTAAAAACAACACAACTGCAGAAAGGAGACCTCATTTTAGTAAAACCCGGTGAAAAAATACCGGCCGATGGAACGGTCAAAGAGGGTGAAAGCGAACTGGATGAGAGTGCACTAACCGGAGAAAGCAAGCCAATAACTATTGGCCCGGGTCAGGAGGTAAAAGGAGGAGCCGTTAATCTGGATGGTTCCTTAAGAATTGAGGTTCTTTCTACCGGAGAAGAGAGCTATCTCAATAGGGTAATAAAACTGGTTGGTGACGCGCAACAGGTGAAATCAAAAACTCAGACTTTGGCAAACAAGGCCGCAGGTATTCTGGCCTACGTGGCCATCATAGCCGGAGCCATCACCTTGCTGGTTTGGTGGCAGCTCTCCGACAAAGATTTTAGTTTTGCACTGGAACGCATGGTTACCGTAATGATTATCACATGCCCTCATGCACTGGGGCTAGCCGTACCATTAGTTTCAGCCATCTCCACAGCCATTTCGGCCAAAAACGGACTACTCATCAGGAATAAATCGGCTTTCGAGTCTGCCCGAAAAATAGACACCGTGGTGTTCGACAAAACAGGTACTTTAACCAAAGGTGAGTTTGAAGTACAAACCCTAAAAGTAACCGACAATTCGCTAAGCAATGAAGAGCTATTGGCCATAGCCTATGCTCTGGAGCAAGAATCGGAACACCCCATAGCACGCGGCATTGTTAAAGAAGCAAAAAAACAGTCGGTTAAAGCCGTAAAAGTCACAGACTTTTCGGCTCAAAAAGGAAAAGGTGTAGAAGCCAAGATTGAGGGGATAAAACATGCTATTGTAAGCCCCGGCTACCTAAAAGAAAATAATATTGATCTGCCCAATGAGGCCACTGAACAAAAAGGCACCGTTGTATTTGTGATTCGGGAAAACAGCCTTTTGGGCTACGTGGCACTCGATGATACCATTAGAGAGGAAAGCTATCAGGCTATTGAAGAACTCAAAAGCAAAGACATAGAAGTACTAATGGCTACTGGCGACAATGAAAATACCGCAAAACAAGTGGCCGAAGCCATAGGGTTGGACGGTTACCACAGTGGAGTACTCCCCCATGAAAAATCAGAGATTATAGAGCGATTGCAAAAAGATGGCAAGTTTGTAGCCATGACAGGCGATGGAGTAAACGATGCTCCGGCCTTGGCCAAGGCCAATGTGGGAATTGCCATTGGCTCGGGAACTGATATTGCCGCAGAAACAGCCGACATTATTTTGACCGAAAGCAGACCCAGCGATGTGGTACGTTTAATCACCTTTGGAAAAGCCACCTATCAAAAAATGATACAAAATCTGGTTTGGGCCACCGGCTACAATGTGTTCGCCATTCCTCTGGCCGCAGGCATATTGTACAATCAAGGGATAATGATTTCTCCGGCACTCGGAGCAGCCTTAATGAGTCTCTCTACAGTAATATGTGCACTAAACGCTCAAAGCTTAAAATGGTCGATAAAAAAATAATTGCTCTAACAATTCTAAATTTTTTATAAAAATTGAATTTTTCTAATAGATAGTAAAACCAAAACGTAAAGTTTATAGTTTATTCTACGAATGATTTGGTGAAGTTAATTTTTTGCTCTTACTTCGAATTGTCTAAGAAATTTAAGACACCTGGAGGTTCCAATCCTCTGGTATTGTGTGTGTTTATTGGCCATCCCGAGAGATCGGGATGGTTTTTTTATGCCCACTGCCACACCAATGTCTTTCCCCTACCATTCCCAGAGTTTTTAAAGTTCATCATTGAACTTATCGTTAAATTGAGGCGTAAATCCGCAAAAGATAATTCATGAAAAAATACCTGATTATTCTTCTTTTATTCTTTTTTGCTGTGTTGGCCTGCCAGAAGAACAGCCGGAACCAAGGGCCAATGGAACAGCAGGTGGTGGACAAGGCCATTGCTTTTCATGGCATGGAACAACTAAACAATTCTTCTTTTTCGCTCACCTTCAGAGAAATGGATTACACCTATACAATGAAAGACGGGCGATACAAATATACACGCACCCAAACCGATTCTCTCGGCAGAGAAGTAGTAGATATTTTGACCAATGAAGGACACTTGAGGCTCACCAATGGCGACACGACAGAAGTTACTGAAGAAAAGAGTGCCGCCTATTCTCGCTCAGTCAATTCGGTGATTTACTTTTTCAGACTACCCTTTGGGCTTAATGATGATGCTGTAATTAAGTCGTACCAGGGAACTACGGACATTAAAGGAAAAACCTACCATGAAGTGCGCATTACCTTTAAGCAAGAAGGCGGTGGCGAAGACTTTGACGATGTGTTTTTGTATTGGTTCGATACGGAAGACTATCGAATGGACTACATGGCCTATCTGTATCATACCGATGGAGGCGGTTTGAGATTTAGAGAAGCCATTAACCAACGAAGAGTAGAAGGTGTGCTTGTGCAAGACTACATCAATTACAAACCGGCCGATGAGTCGATAGACATCAATACAATTGATGAATTGTTCGAGGCGGGAGAGCTGGAAGAGCTTTCGCGAATCATCAATGAGCAGGTACAAATCCGCTTCAACCCCTAACAGGCATGAAAAAGTCCGTACGAATAGGCATTGTGCAGTCGGCTCCAAGCTACCTGAATGTAGAGGAGTCTATGCGAAAAGTAGAGAAGCTTTTGCGCGAAGCCTCCGAAAAGGGTGCGCAATTGGTCACCTTTGGTGAAACGTGGTTTACGGGCTATCCTGCCTGGATAGATTACTGCGATGAATACGCCAAGTGGGACTTTAAACCTACTAAAGAGGTTTTTGCCAAAACATATGAAAACAGCCTTGACGTGAAGGGCAAAGAAGTAGCCGCCATTGGCCAATGGGCTAAAGAACTTGGGCTGGTGATTGTAATGGGCATAAACGAGAAAGTGACTAGTGGACCTGGCAACGGCACTATTTACAACAGTTTACTTACCTGGAATGAACATGGAGAGCTAGTGAACCATCATCGAAAATTAATGCCTACCTACACCGAAAGACTCATTTATGGTCATGGCGATGGCCATGGGCTTAAGGCTGTGGAAACACAAGTAGGAAGGATTGGTGGTTTAATTTGCTGGGAGCATTGGATGCCTCTAACGCGACAAACCATGCACAATTCTGGCGAACACATTCATGTGGCGGTGTGGCCCAAAGTTCATGAAATGCTTCAGATTGCCACCAGATCTTATGCCTTTGAGGGTAGATGTTTTGCCGTTGGTGTGGGGCAAATTATGCGAGTTAAAGATATTCCGGCCGAGCTCACCTTACCTTTAGAATTGCAGAATAAACCCGACCATATGCTGCTCAATGGTGGCAGCTGCATTGTAGGCCCGGATGGTCATTATGTAATGGAACCGATTTGGGACAAAGAAGGTGTTTTTGTTCAGGAAGTAAATCTTACACGGTGCTATGAAGAACGCATGGCTCTGGATGTAACGGGCCACTACCAAAGAAATGATGTATTCGAGCTAAAGACAAACACTAAAAGACTGTGAGCAGCCTCCGCCTTGAGTCCGGAGGCCGCCCTTAGGCCAATGTTTATTTCTTGTTGCCTTGCCTCACCCGGGTTTCATTCTCTTGGTAAAAGGCGTATTCCTGCTCTAAAAAGCCAATGTAAGATTGCCCCCAAACATAATCTATGTTGTCTCCAAAAAACACTAGCACTCCCTCAAGCGGCTCTTCATAAGGGTTATACAGTTTATGTTGAATGTATGGAGGCACAAAAAAGCTCATCCCTTTAGCAATATCCATTTCCTCTCCATTCACCACTGCTTTGCCCTTGCCGCTGGTAATAATAAAAAGGTTGGGTACCTGGCTCGATTGGATGTCCTCTTCAGCATTGGCCACTTCCATTTGTCCCAAACTAAACCAGCCAATGCGCTTGTCTTTCATTGTGTATAGCGATACCATCATAGCTCCATGGGTTTCCATAGACTTATCACGGCCAAAGGGAGTTACCTCACCATTCCCTTTCTTCCAAAAATGCTCCATGGTTAAATAGGCCAGGGCCGTTTCGCCCTGCCCGGAACTAAAACCTTCCATATCGGCTACACCAAATAGAGGTTGTGGATCTGACTCACGGGTACGCATGCTGGCCGTTCCGGCAGTTAGCTCATTGGTGTAGAGACTTCTAAGGGTAGACATATCTGGACAATGAAAGTACCACGTGGGCCGGCTGGGTTTGCCTTTTTCAACCGAAACGTTGTGTGGCCCCATTTCATGAAACGTGTATTTTTGACTTTTGCCTACCAGGTACCCTCTCTCATTCCTCTCTACTTTCACCGTCCACCAATCCTCTTCAACCTTAATTCCAAAATAAGCATTCATGGCCATGGGATCATCGGCATAGGCCTGAACGTAATCTCTAATCATGGCATCGGCCGACTGCCCAAAAACCGGAGCAGTTACCATAACACTCAGTAGCATAATAAAAGCCAATGCAACCATTGCCTTAGCTTTTAGGGGAATTTGTATTCGTTTTTTCATGCCTAAAAAAACCGCCCCAAAGCACAAAGGGATGCCTAAAAAACAACGATTGTGGCGAAATTCTGCTATTTGTGGTGAGTGAGAGCTAGTGGACTATTTTGAACCTCCTTATGGCCTGAAGTACCACCTCTCGGTACGATCTGGAAACAGGAATCGGATGAGAGACACAAACCAGTCGCAGCTCTATGGACGAGTGACCAACAACCGAGTGGACGTTATGGAGGTTGACCACATAGGACCTATGACACCTCACTACTTCTGGATGACTGATCTGCCGAAAGATATTTGTTAGAGTACCTCTTACAAGCTTCTTCTTAACCTCATTTTGCTCCAGAAAGGAAAGCTCCACGTAATTGTCATGTGCTTTGAGGCAAAGTAAATCTACCAACCTTACGGCAACCGATTCGTTGTTTCCGCTGCCTTTTACAGAAATAAACTCTTCTTTAGGCCCTTCTTCTCTGTTGGTTAGCATCTGCTCGTAGTCCGACTTGAGATTTCTAAATCGAAAGTAGCCAAGCACACCAGCCAGCGGAAAGATGAGCACCGAAGAGATTTGAAGAACAAAGCGCAAACCGCTAATAAATTTCCAGTCGTGCCAGCCTCCTATTAGATTATACAGTACAAAGTTTGACAGCCCCAACACCAACAGAAGCGCCAAATGCCAGTATACAACAGCGGCAGTGCTCACTCTCTTAATACAATGCCTTTTGACCCAAAACTCCATGAGCACACACAAGAAAAAAGTGCTTGTGCCAAACTTTGCCATTTCTACAAGGAAGTGGGCCGTATAAGTAAAGCGGGGATTGTAGTTATGTATGCCAAATGGAAGAAAGGCCACCAGGAATATGTACAAAAAAAGTGGTGTAGCAATACAAACCGCCAACCGGTAGGGCTTTGAAAGAAAAAAATCGAGGTTAACCTTTTTCATAAGGTTTGGAGTCAATAGCCAGAGAATCCAAGCCTCCGGGTTTACATCTAAATTACTAAAGCCCTACACCAACTTGCCAAGAATGAGCAAAAAAATGCACCTGAACTTTTAGAAGTTATCTTTTTTAAAAAAGCCTGATACTCAGAGAGTATCAGGCCATAATCTTTAGATCGACATACAACGGTATTGGTCAACCCTTGTTACTTGCAACCTCTTCTTTCGTCTATCTTCTCGTAATACTCGGCAGGGTTTATACTAAAACTGGTGCCTGAAGTATTGGTAGAAAAGTTAGAAAAAGAATATTTGTGAGAAGTACCGAAATCGTCTACAGCAGTAATTGACGTAATGTTATTGCCACTAAACGCCACATGAACTTCTTTGTAAGCTGCTTCTGAAGATGGCTTAAGCTTTAATACAGAGCCTTCCATGGTTCCGTTATGGCCTGAACCAAAGAAGGTCATCATTGAACCAAAGTCTACTATGGCTTCAGTGTTTTGGCCGGGGCAAAAGAACAATATCTGAGAGTGGTCTGGCTCCTTGGTTCCTACATACTCTGTTTTACCATCGTTGAGCCAGGTTTCGTTGGGGCCATATTTCAAAATGTATTTTGCGCCTTCAACCACCAACACGCCTTCCTGCACATTCTTAAAACCCATGTTATCGTTAATGGCCTCGTATACCACGTTTACCTTATAGTTGGGTATGTTGCCATACTTGTTGTACAACTCGTTGATCTTAGAAGAAGCATCTTGAGCTTGTACCGAGCCCACCATTAGCACAGCGAGCAGTAATGTTTTCAGTAGAGTTTTCATAAATCTGTGTTTCTAAAAAAAGATTAAAAGGAATGATAAAAGTTGAGTGGTTGGCTACTTTCATCGGCTGAGATAGATCAAAAATAAAAAAATCCTGTGAATAGCCATTCACAGGATCAAATTTGTGGTTTACCTCTATCTACTTCTTACGGATATAGATATTCCCGTTGGTAGTTTTCATCATTACTTCGGCACCTCCTCCATTGAGGTCGCCTTCAACCCAACTCTCGTACTTCATGCTAAATCCGCCTTTGTTATTTTTATTGCTAACCGGTTGGGCCTGCTTAATACTAAACGATTCAAAGTCTGTGAATATGTCTCTATTCGTTCTCATTTTTGCTGTGAAATTAGTACCGGTAGGCACACTTATATCTACATTTCCATTGTAGGTGCTAAAAGCCATAGGGGTTTCAGGAGTCACTTTGGCAAAAGTAACTTCGATAGCTCCATTGTAAGTCGAAGCACTGGCAGAACCGCTAATATTGGTCAGCGTAATAGATCCGTTGTAGCTCTCCACATTAACCTCCCCGTTTACGCCTTCAATTACAATGTGGCCGTTGTTATAGGTTTCTGCTTTAATGTTGAAGTTTTTAGGCACCATTACTTCAAAATCTACCCGGTTGTTCCAGCCTTCACTTTCCAGCCTCACGGTGTTATTGTTTTCAGAAGCCTCCACATTAAAGCCCCCGCTACTCACCAGCCTCATACCATTTTTAGACTCTCCTCGCTCCACCTTCTTTTCGTACTTAATCATTTTCACTTTTACAGTGGGACCGTCATAGCCTGTTACTTTCACTTTGCCATTTCGGTTGTCTATATCCAGCTTTCCTCTTTCACCGGGTTTCGAAAGAGGTATTTCTATCTCTTGCGTATTCTGCTGGTACTCTATTTTTTTACCATTATGATCAAAGTCCATATCAAACTCAAAGTCAGATACAACACTATGAACCGCCCTTTCGGCTATGGCTTCTACTTCTGCTAACACTTGAGGATCTACCTTCACCTCCCAGTTTTTACTGGTCTTTACCTGCACATCCTGAGCCCAGGCCGCAACTCCCAAACTCATTACCATTGCCGCAGATAACATTTTTCTCACGTTTCTCATGATCTGTTTTTTTTTCTTTTTCTCTTTACATGATTTTATCCAAATTCTCACGAAGCGCTGATTTCACATCATCGGGTGTATTTTCAGCATTTAGAATAGGTTCAAAGGCCTTTACTGCCTGAGTTTCCTGCATATCCACCATCAATTCGGCCATAGCTACCAATACCAATGGAGATCGCTGCTGGTTAATACTTTTTATCAATCGTTCACGAATAGCCGAATCTTTGGCATAGTTGGCCAATGAAGCCAAGGCTGCCAGCCTCACATTGGTACTCTCATCGTTGTTGAGTGTTAAAAACAGGGCATCGGTTACTTCTCGGTTTTTAGACACAAGCCCGTTGCTCATCTGCACGCCTTTCAGCCGTTGAGTCACCGACTGGTCTTCCAGCATGGTTTTCATCATTACCTCCTGCATACCAGCCATCTGATCGCTCAGCCTATTCAGTTGGCTGTTGTACACACTGCCTGTAAAAAGCCTGCCTAAAACAAGGCCCACCAACAGCACACAAAACCCAAAAGCAAACCGCCCCTTGGACGTGGCAAAGAAAAACCTTCCCAAGACACTCCATACATGCCGAAAGTCTTCTTTACCTTCTACCCTACTTTGTTCGGCTGCCAGCATTTGGTAAAAGTTAGAGTGCAGAGCATCTGTGGGCTCAGGCTTAGGAGTTGTTGCCATTTGTTGGCCCATAGTCCTGAGCTCGTTCACCTCCTGCATATCTATGAACCCCTGCTCCACATATTCTTCAAACTCACGCCTGCGTTCATCAGTCAGGGTTCCGTCCATATATTCTGTTATCAGAGACATATATTTCTCTTCCATCTCCGTCATTGTTTTCTTAAGTATACATCACCATTAAGCGTTTCAAACTCAAAAGTAGGCCCTCCGGATTTTCCATACTGGTAGCTGTTACTATTGGCTATTTTGTACTTTACTCCATTACCATCAGGAGTCTTGGTTACTTTGGGGGCCAGTTTGGCCGTAAATTCCAGATCACTGTAAACCTCTCCCCACTGACTTTGAAAGCTAAATATTGCACTGGCATTTTCAGGCACTCTAATTTCTATGTCGCCATTTACTGTATTAAAGCTGCCAAACTCTTTCGGTAAGCTTTTGTAGTTTACTTCCAACTTTCCATTCACGGTCGATGCTTTGGTGTCGCTAGCAAGATTCTGCAACGTCACATCGCCATTTACATTAGAAGCATACACATTGCCTTCCACGTTTTTCACCAACACACTGCCCTTGTTCACTGTAGAAAGCTTCACACTTATTCCCTTCGGCACCTTCACCGTAAAATCGAGCGTATACCAGTAGTTTTTATGCTCGCTCTTTCTGTTCCACTCCCAGCTACATTGCAGAGGGTCGGCCTTATCTTCCATTATATGATTAGGAGAAGACAAGAAGAGTTTCACAAACTCCGCCCCCTCCAGCACACCCAAACTCACTTCTTCCATGCCAAGAGCCAGGTCTTCGTTGGTCTTTCCGTTCACTTGTTTTTTCACTACCACCTGCACCGCTTCTCCATCGTAAGCTTCTACTTCAACGCTGCCATTTATATTGCACACGCAAAACCAGAACTCAGCACCAGCATTGTTCACCGCAAATTGTTTCGTAATGGTTTCAGACTTACCCTGAGCCCACACATTGGCACCAACCAGCAAAGCCACCAGTACCATCCAATAATTCCTTTTCATTTCTTCTTATGGTTTTACAACCTCACATTCAAGTTTCTCATAGTTGGCCTTCAACTCTTTCAGTGCTCTAAAAATCCTCACCTTCACAGCACTTTCAGAGCAATCCAGAAGTTCAGCAATGTCGCTGTACTTCATTCCCTGATACTTACTCAATACCAATATTTCGCGTTTCTCTGCAGAAAGCCTTCTCATGGCCTTTTCCAGTAAATGACGCTCCTCACTGGCAATCTTAAAAGTCTCTGCATTGTTGTTGTCAGCATAATATTTGTCCGTTACGCTCACATCTTCCCTATATCCCAGACGCTTCTCCTTCTTATAGTAGTCGGCAAATAAATTCCGCGCCATATGAAATATCCAGGTAGAAAACTTACCGTCACCCTTATAGGTATGACGGTATTTGATGATTCTCACAAACACATTCTGCACAAGATCTTCGCTGGCGTTGCCATCAGAAGTCAGCCTATAGAAGAACCCATACAAAGGCCTGTTGTAGCGTTCGAATAATAGACCCAGCTGATCTAGCTGGCCGGCCTTAACCTTAAGCATTAATGTGTTGTCTGAGATTGAATCCAATGCTTCGTCTTAAGAATTCAGTGGGGGAAACTCAACTCGATTGAAATGGTTACATACAATTTAAGATTTTCTTTTAAGAAGATTTTGAAGGACGCCCCACCGCACAAAATCCTTGCGCCCAGGCCTGCTCTGGCGGGCCGGGCGCTGTTATAGCCAATTACCTAAATCAACCCGGGTTCGATGTAAAGAAGTAGTAAAATACCCCCTCTTAGGACGTCATTGCGGAATTTTCCTCTGAAAACTTCACATACGCAAAGGAAAATATCCGCAATCTCATTTAGGCTCT
>MDTG01265959.1_pt1 | contig 127503 bp, 111 predicted proteins | sample 811421 | NCBI WGS metagenome assembly MDTG01 (sample SAMN05326645, study PRJNA326480) | marine metagenome | isolation source: seawater | place: Pacific Ocean: South East | collected 2011
CGAATGCCTGCTTGCCGCCGGTCGCGCGGCGGAAGCCGCAGGGGTCCTGCGGGAGGCGATCACACTGACGGAAAGCGCGAAGGGGCTCGCCGCCCAGCCGAAACGCTGGCGCAAGCAGTTCTGGCGGGAGCTGATCCTGGCCCTTGCCCGGGCGGGAGACGCGTCCGGCGCCGGCGAGACGGCACGCGAGGCGCTGGCGCGGTTTCCAAATGACGCCGACATCGCCGCGCTGGCGGATCGGGTCGCCGGTCGCGATGCGTGACCCGGTGCTTGGATCAACCGTCGGCGAGCGGCCATGCCCGGGCGGGGCGGACAGCCTTGCCCTGCGCATAGTGGACGCCCAGTTCGCGCAGGACGGGAAGGGCGGCCGCGTCCGACACATGCTCGGCCACCGTCGGCAGGCCCAGCGTCCGCGCAAGCGCGACCACGCCCGTGACCGCCGCGCGATTGACCGGCTCATCGGCAAGGTCGGCCACCAGCAGGCGATCGATCTTGATGAAATCGAAGATGCCGTCGCGCACCTGCGTCACGACGCCGAAGCCGCGCCCGAAGCCGTCGAGCGCAACCCGCACCCCGAGACGCCGCAGGTGCCGCAGCAGGATCCAGGCGGCATTGTCGAGCTGCACGAGATCCGCCTCGCCAAGCTCGATGATCAGCCGGCCGGCAAGATCCCGGTTGTCGCCGAGCCTGTCACCGAGAAAGGCCCCGAAGCGCTCGTCGCAGATGGCGCTTCCCGAAAGGTTCATCGAGACACAGTCCCGCGCATCGCGGTTGGCGCAAAGGCGCTCGAGAACCGCCGTCACGAGCCAGGTGTCGAGTTCGCTGGTGCGCCCGTGACGTTCGGCGACGGCGGAGATCATGTTCGGCCCGGCAAGCGTGCCGTCGGGCAGCGCCAGGCGCATCAGCACCTCGTGAAAGGCTGTGCCGCCCCCATCGAGTGCGACGACCGGCATCTGCTCGAGATGAAAGGCGCCATCCGAAAGGGCCTTCTCGATCACCGTGAGGTGGCGCAACTCGTCGCGCTGGCGTTGGGCGATCTCGGCGTTGGCCGACAGCTGCACGACGCGCCGCCCGCCGGCGGCCTTGGCGGCAAGACAGGCCTGGTCAGCAAGCTGCAGCACCCGGCTGATGTCACGCCCGCCGGCGGGGAACACCTCCTCGGGCCTCACCATGGTGAAACCGACACTGGCCCCGCCTCGGAAGGTCATGCCGTCAACGGCGAAGTGAAAGTCGTTCAGGTCGGCGAGCACCCGCTCGCACAGGACCTTGACGGCGACGGAGTCGTCGGAATCGACGATCATGCCGAACTCGTCGCCGCCGATGCGCGCCACATGCACCGCAGAGCCGGAAAAGGCGGAAATGCAATCGGCAACGCCGACGAGAAACCGGTCGCCCGCCCCGTGACCGGCCGTGTCGTTGACCAGCTTGAAGCCGTCGAGATCGAGGAACACGACACCGAAGCCCTGCCCCCCGTCCAGCGCCGTGCGCGGATCGAGCGCGGCAAGCCGGTTGCCGAGCCACTGCTCGAAGGCGCGCCGGTTGGCGATGCCTGTGAGATCGTCCTCGAGCGTCAGGCGCTCGAGGCGATGGGCGAGGCGGCGCGTCTCGGTGACGTCGCGCGACATCACCATGGCCGCGTCCACGGCGCCGGCGTCATTCCGGAACGGCTCCAGGCGGATCGACCAGATGACCTCGCGCCCGTCCGGCTTGCGCGTCAGGAGATCCAGATCCACGGTTTCACCGGAGAAACAGCGTTCGAGGCTCGGACGCAGCTCGCGTTCGAACCGCTCGACCCCGACGAGGTCGTACAGGTAGTGCCCGACCATCTCCTCTCGCGGAAGTCCGTACCAGCGGGCATTGCTCTCGTTGACGAAAAGGAAGCGGAACTCGCGGTCGAACACGGAGATGCGGTCCGACATCTGCAGCACGATCGATCCGTAGAGGCGCAACGCCTCGTCCGTCTCCTTCATCCCGGTGATGTCGCGACCGAAGGCGGCGACCCCGATCAGCTCACCCCGCGCATCCCGCACGGGCTGATACCGCACGTCGTAGAAGCGCCGACCGATTCCGGGCACCTCGACCCAGTCCTGAAAGTCGATGCTCTCTCCGGCAAAGGCACGCGCCAGCCGTTCGGCCCGGTGCCCGTAGACGCCCTCGCCCGCGATCTCGCGCACCGTTCGCCCGAGCACCTGGTCGCGGGTGAAACCGTTCAGCCGGGCATAGGCGTCGTTCGCCTCGCGAATGATGCGGTCGGGCGTGCAGAAATAGACAGGATCGCCGCAAGCCTCGAGAATGGAGGCATGCAGGCTTTCCGTCTCGTGATTGATCGGACGTCCCCCGCCCTCGACCTTGACCATATACGCTTCCGATCCAGACGCCCCGCCCGGGCCAGCACCCGGCCACCGAAGGCCAGGATGACGAAGGGTAAACCGTCTGCCACAAGAAAATCATGAAATATTGACAGGGTCACTCTTCATCCGGCTCGACGCACCCCTCCATGTACGCACGCAACCGACAAAACGCTGCGGAAGGGCCTGCGAAAGCCCCAGTATCCGAATTCGAATTATGGATTGTGCCAAATGATTCGCAAGGCTCGCCCGCATGCCCCTCGGGCAGTATTTCTCCTCGCCATGGCGGTTTTCGCCGCGCCTCCCGCGCTCGCCCAATGCGGAAAGGCCTCCTGGTACGAACTTCGCGGACGCACCGCCAGCGGCGTGATCGCCGACCCGGAAGCCCTGACGGCCGCCCATCGCACGCTTCCCTTCGGCACGCGCGTCACGGTCGAGAACCTGGCCAACGGCCGCAAGGTGAAGCTGACCATCGTCGATCGCGGCCCCTTCGTGCGCGGCCGGGTGATCGACGTTTCACGCCGCGCGGCGCGCGACCTGGCATTCCTGCGCAGGGGCATCACACGGGTGAGGGTGCATGTGGAGGGAAAGAAGGCGCCGACCTGCAAATAGCACCGGCGGACAACAAAAAGGGCCTTCGCTGCGGAAGGCCCTGTCGGAAGACCCGAAGGCGTGGAAGCCGGAGCTTCCCGATTTCAACCAGAAGGAAAAATGGTCCTGACCGCGAGGAGGGAGGGGGGGAGCCTCACGGTCAGGACCGCCGCATCTCCATGACTGAAGACAGGATCGATACCAACAGGATTCGCGCAGACTGCAAACAAAAAACCGATACGTGGAAACGCAATCGATAAAAGCCTGTATGAAATCTGCCGTAACGTCTTCAATGCCTTTTTACGTTTCACCCGGGTCGTCTCCCCGCAAACGCGGCATGTGCGGCGTGCAAACGACAGGGAAATGCAAGGTTGCGCGCAAGCCCGGCGAACAAGCCGGTCCCCTCTCGTCCGTGGGACCGCGCCTACGGGGCGTTGGCTGCCGCTTCTCCCTTCAGCCAGTCGCGAAAACGTGCCGCGACCGGACGCAGCGTGCGGTTTTCCGGATAAACGAGATGATAGGCGGACGGCAGGCGCAGTTCGGTCTCGAAGAGCTTCACCAGTCGCCCTTCGGCGAGATCGCGATCGACGAAAAAGCGCGGCACGAGCGCAACGCCGAGCCCGTTCGCGGAGGCCTCGGCCATCAGCACGAACTGCTCGAAGCGCGGCCCCTGGAACGCGAGATCGGTTTCCACGCCCGCGCATTCGAACCACTGGCGCCAGGCAAGCGGGCGGGTGGACTGGTGCAGGCGCAGGACGGGGGCGAGATCGGCCGGCGTCGCGACCGGGTGACGCTCGAGAAACCCGGGCGAAGCCACCGCGATGACATCCTCGCGAAACAGCGGCTCGGCGACCGCTCCGGCCCAGACCGGATCGCCATAGTGGATCGCGAGGTCGAAGGGCTCCTTGGCGAAGTCGAAGGGGCGCAGGCGCACCGCGATGTTGAAGCTCGCGGTCGGCACGGCCTCGATGAAGCGGGCAAGACGCGGAGCGAGCCAGCGCGTGCCAAACGAGGGCAATGTCGCGAGATTGAGCACGTCCTCGTTTCCGGCGAAGGACATGACCTGACGCGTGGCGGCGACGAGATGCTCGATCGCGCCGCGCACGTCCTGCAGATAGAGCCGGCCGGCATCGGTCAGCACGATGCGCTGGCGCACACGCTTGAAAAGCTCGACGCCAAGACGCGTCTCCAGATGGCGCACCTGCTTGGACACCGCGCCCTGGGTCAGGTGCAGCTCCTCTGCCGCGCGGGTGAAACTGCCGTGGCGTGCCGCGCACTCGAAGGCGATCAGGCTGTCGGCGTGGGGGACGAAACCGCGTTTCAAAACCTATTCCATTTCCTCATGAACCCGCGACAACATATCACTTTGCCGCGGGCTGCACAGACCGGACACTCCCGCCCGCCTGCAAGACATGACAGAAGGCCTGGCGACGCGAGACCCGCGCGCGACGGGTGCCTTTCGAAAAAGCCGGAGGACCATTCATGAGCCATTCGACCAAGTCCGATCCCACCGGCGGCGGCCGCTTCGCCTGGGACGACGCGTTCCTGCTGCGCGACCAGCTCACCGAGGACGAGATCCTGATCATGGAGACGGCGCGCGCCTATGCACAGGACAAGCTCCTGCCGCGCGTCCTGGAAGCCTATGCGCACGAGAAGACCGACCGCGAGATCTTCAACGAGATGGGCGAGCTCGGCCTGATCGGCGTGACGCTTCCCGAGGAGTACGGCTGCGCCGGCGCCTCCTACGTGGCTTACGGCCTCGTCGCCCGCGAGATCGAGCGCATCGATTCCGGCTACCGCTCGATGAACTCGGTGCAGTCCTCCCTCGTGATGTATCCCATCTATGCCTATGGCACCGAGGAACAGCGCAAGAAGTATCTGCCCAAGCTCGCCAGCGGCGAATGGGTCGGCTGCTTCGGCCTGACCGAGCCGGACGCCGGCTCCGATCCGGCCGGCATGCGTACCCGCGCCGAGAAGATCGACGGCGGCTACCGCCTCAAGGGATCCAAGATGTGGATCTCCAACTCGCCCATCGCGGACGTCTTCGTCGTCTGGGCCAAGTCCGACGCCCATGACGGCGCGATCCGAGGCTTCGTGCTCGAGAAAGGCATGAAGGGCCTGTCCGCGCCCAAGATCGGCGGCAAGCTCAGCTTGCGCGCCTCGATCACCGGCGAGATCGTCATGGACAACGTGGAAGTGGGCGAGGACGCGCTGCTTCCCAACGTGTCCGGCCTGAAGGGCCCCTTCGGCTGTCTCAACCGCGCCCGCTACGGCATCTCCTGGGGTGCTCTGGGAGCCGCCGAGGACTGCTGGCACCGCGCGCGCCAGTACGGCCTCGACCGCAAGCAGTTCAACAAGCCGCTCGCCCAGACGCAGCTCTTCCAGAAGAAGCTCGCCGACATGCAGACCGAGATCTCGCTCGGCCTGCAGGGCTCCCTGCGCGTCGGCCGCCTGTTCGACGAGGGCAAGGTGGCGCCGGAGATGATCTCCATCGTCAAGCGCAACAATTGCGGCAAGGCGCTGGACATCGCCCGCCAGGCCCGCGACATGCACGGCGGCAACGGCATCCAGGAAGAATACCACGTGATGCGCCACGCCCAGAACCTGGAGACGGTGAACACCTACGAGGGCACGCATGACGTCCATGCGCTGATCCTCGGCCGCGCCCAGACGGGGCTTCAGGCGTTCTTTTGACGCCGGCTCCCTGACATGACAGCAAGGGCCGGACCCGTCGACGCGGGCCGGCCTTTCGCGGTCGTGCCAACCCGTCCGGGCATTGTCAGGCACGCGGAGGAGGCGATACGGGGATGAACGCGCGCGGCAGCAACGCACCCGCCCAGGCGGATCACACCGTGGACGTGGCCATCGTCGGCGGCGCGGTGACCGGATCCTCCATCGCCTGCCACCTGGCCATGGACCCGGACTGGCGCGGCAGCGTGCTGGTCGTCGAGAAGGATCCCTCCTACGCGCGCTGCGCCTCGGCGCTGTCCGCCGCCTCGATCCGCCAGCAGTTCTCCACCGCCGTCAACATCGAGATCTCGCTCTACGGCATCGCGTTCCTGCGCGAGATCGGCAGCCGTCTGGAGGCGGGCGGCGAGCGCCCGGCCATCGACCTCCACGAGGGCGGCTACCTGTTTCTGGCAACGCCCGACAAGCGGTCGATCCTGGAGGAGAACCACGCCCTTCAGGCCCGGCTCGGCGCCGACATCGCCTTTCTCGAGCCGGACGCGCTCGCCGCCCGCTTTCCCTGGCTGAACGTCGAGGACATTTCCGCCGGCTGCTTCGGCCACACGGGCGAGGGCTGGTTCGACGGCTACGGGCTGATGCAGGCCTTCCGCAAGAAGGCGCGGGCGCTGGGCGTGCCCTATCTCGCCGCCGAGGTTGCGGAAACCGCGCGCGAGGGCGAAGGCTTCCGCCTGACGCTCTCGAACGGCGAAACGGTCTCCTGCGGCCGGCTGGTCGATGCGGCGGGTGCGAGCGGCGCGCGAAAGATCGCCGCCGACCTCGGCGTGACGCTGCCGCTCGAAAGCCGCAAGCGCATGATCTTCACCTTCGACTGCCGCGAGGAGGTGAAGGGCTGCCCGCTGCTGATCGACCCGAACGGCACCTATGTGCGCCCTGAAGGGACCGGTTTCCTGTGCGGCTCGGCTCCGGCAACGGACCCCGAGAGCCACGACTTCAAGGTCGAGCACGGCTTCTTCGAGGACCACCTGTGGCCGACACTCGCCGCGCGCATCCCGGCGTTCGAGGCGATCCGGCCGGGCGCGGCCTGGGCCGGCCACTACGACATGAACCTCTACGACCACAACGCGCTTCTGGGCGAGGTCGGCGACGTTCCGGGCTTCTACCTCGCCACCGGCTTTTCCGGCCACGGGCTTCAGCAGGCTCCCGCCGTGGGGCGCGGCATCGCCGAGCTTCTCGTCCACGGGGCCTACCGCAGCCTCGACCTCTCCGCGCTCGGCTTCGACAGGCTTGCACAAGACCGGCCTGTGTCGGAAAAGAACGTGGTGTGATCCGTCCCGGACGGAGGATGCACCCCCGCCCGCTTTCCCACCGGCGCCGACCGCCGCCCGCTTTTTCCAGAGGTTCGCCATGCTCGCCAAAGGCCGCGAGGTTCTCATGATTCCCGGTCCGACCACCGTGCCCGACGCGGTGCTCTCGGCCATGCACCGCCCCGCCATCGACATCCGCCGCGGCCCCCTCGTCGACCTGACCGACACGCTGCTCGCGGATCTGAAGACCGTGTTCGGCACCCGCGAGGCGAAAACCTTCATCTACGCCGCGAACGGCCACGGCACCTGGGAGGCCGCGCTGTCCAACGTCATGTCGCGCGGCGAGAAGGTGCTGGTGCTCGACTGCGGCCGCTTCGCGCGCGGATGGGGCGAGATGGCCTCCGGCCTCGGCCTCGACGTGGAGATCCTGCCCGGAGACTGGCGCCGCGCCGCCGATCCGGACGCTCTCCAGGCACGGCTGGCCGAGGACACGGGCCATGAGATCAAGGCCGTGCTCACCGTGCAGGTCGACACGGCCTCGTCGGTCATCAACGACATTCCCGCCATGCGAAAGGCCATCGACGCGGCGGGACATCCGGCCCTTTTCCTCGTCGACGCAATCGCCTCGCTCGGCACGACACCCTTCGAGATGGACGCCTGGGGCATCGACCTGGCGCTGACCGGCTCGCAGAAGGGGCTCATGACGCCTCCGGGCCTCGGCGTGATCGCCGCCGGCCCGCGCGCGTTCAAGGCCCATGAAAACGCCGACCTGCGCACCCGCTACTGGGACTGGACGGCGCGCATGGGCCGAGAGCACTACATGAAATACTGCGGCACACCGCCCGAGCACATGCTCTTCGGCTTCCGCAAGGCACTCGACATGCTGCTGGAGGAAGGGCTCGATGCGGCCTTCCGCCGCCACGCGCTGCTGTCGGGCGCGGTGCACGCCGCCGTTGCCCACTGGGCGAAGGGCGGGGCGGTGGCGTTCAACGTCACCGATCCGGCCCAGCGCTCACCCTCCGTCACCACCGTGCTCACCCCCGGCCTGGCGCCGATGGACCTCATTGCCTTCTGCGAGGACACCTGCGGCGTGACGCTCGGCGGCACCATCGGCGAGATCGCCGGAACGGGCATCCGCATCGGGCACATGGGCCACGTGAACGCACCGACGGTGTTCGGCGCCCTCGGGGCCATCGAGACGGGCCTGGCCGTTCTGGGAGCGGCGGGCGCATCCGGCGGCCTCACGGCGGCAACCGGCTTCCTCGCCGAGGCGGTGGCACGTGAGCGGGCAGTGGAAACCGTCCGCGCCTGAGCCGTGTGCGCCTGAACCGGTCGGCGCGGCCTCAAAGGGCCGCGTCGATCTCCGCCACGATGCTGTCCGCCGCCGCGCGCCGGTCGGTCGCTTCCAGGATCGGACGCGCGACGACCAGGTAGTCGGCGCCCTCGCGGATCGCGTCGGCGGGCGTCATGATGCGCTTCTGGTCGCCGGCGGCACTTCCCGCCGGGCGGATGCCTGGGGTGACGGTGACGGGATGCGGGCCGAGCACCGGGCGCAGAGACCCGACTTCCTGCGGCGAGCAGACGATGCCGCCCATGCCCGCGGCACGTGCGTTGGCCGCGCGGGCGACGACCAGATCGCCCACGGATCCCGCGTAGCCGGCATCGTGCAGGTCGTCCTCGTCCATGGAGGTGAGAACGGTCACGCCGAGCAGGCAGAGATCTCCGCCGCCCGCCGCGAGCCCCGCAACGGCGGCCCGCATGGCCTTGGGATAGGCATGGATGGTGACGAAACGCACGCCCATGCGGGCGATGTTCTCGACCGCCTTCATGACCGTGTTGTCGATGTCGAGAAGCTTGACGTCGAGAAAGACGGAATGCCCGTCGCGGGCCAGCTCTTGCGCGAGGCCGAGGCCGCCGGCGAACTGAAGCTGCATTCCGATCTTGTAGGTGCCCACCGCGCCTGCCGTCTCGCGCACGATGGCTCGGGCTTCCTCGACGGTGGGAACGTCGAGGCCGAGGATCAGCCGGTCGCGGGCTGAGGCGGGCGCGTAACGCCTCGACGGCTCGGGGTCGGCGGTCTCGGCGGTCGTTTCGGCACTTTCGGCAGGCATCTTTTCGGGTCTCCGATGACGAATGGTCCAAGATCCGCGCCGAGGCGCGGAAAACGGCGTTCTTTCCCTCTTAGCCAAGCCGGACGCGGTTTGCCAGCTTCGCATGTGCGAAAGGCTGAAAGCGCGCGGCGCGCGCCGGGTATTTCAAAGCGCCCTGCCACCTGATACAAGCCTTTCGACTGCTTTTCGGGCCGCCGTCGCGCAAGACGCGGGCAGCCTCTCGACAGAGGATCGACATCGCCCATGCGCACCGCATCGATCACGCGCGCCACCAAGGAAACCGATATCGCCGTCAGCGTCGCGCTCGACGGCACGGGAACCTTCGACATCTCGACCAGGGTCGGCTTCCTCGACCACATGCTCGAGCAGCTCTCGCGCCACTCGCTGATCGATATCACCGTGCGCGCCAAGGGCGACACGCACATCGACTTCCACCACACGGCGGAGGACGTGGGCATCGCGCTCGGACAGGCCCTGCGCGAGGCGCTGGCCGACATGACCGGCATCACCCGCTATGCCGACTGCCACCTGGCCATGGACGAGGCGCTGACGCGCTGCGCGCTCGACGTGTCGGGCCGGCCGTTCCTCGTGTGGGACGTGACCTTCCCGCGCGACAAGGTGGGCGACTTCGACACGGAGCTGTTCGAGGAGTTCTTCCGCGCCTTCGCGATGAACGCCGGGATCACCCTCAACATCGCCAACCTGACCGGGACCAATTGCCACCATATCGCCGAGACCTGCTTCAAGGCCGTGGCGCGGTGCCTGCGGGTGGCGATCGAGCCCGACCCGCGCCAGGCCGGACGCGTGCCCTCCACCAAGGGCCAGCTCGGCGGCTGAACGGCGAAGGGGAGATCCGGCAATGGCGATCTTCATGGTGCTCGTGCCCCCCGGAAAAACGCACACGGCCCTGCGCGAGCAGGATCTCGAGCGGAGCGTTTTCATAAAGGACGGCTTTTCCTTTCCCGCATTCTTCCTCTCCATCCCCTGGCTCTTGTGGCAGCGGCTCTGGCTCGTGCTCGGCGTCTTCCTCGTCGCCACGATCACGCTCGAGCTCGGCGCGCGCTACAGCAACGGACCGGGGGTGGGCATCGTCAGCCTGCTCGTCACCTTCCTGTTCGCGCTGGAAGCCAACGGCCTGCGCCGCTGGACCCTGGAACGGCGCGGCTGGCGTTTCGTCGCGGTGGTCGAGGCACAGGGACGCGCCGATGCCGAATGGCGCTTCTTCACCGGCCTGGCGCAGGATGCGGCGGATGTCCCCGCGCTTGCGGACGCAACGGTGGCGGCCGACGCATCAGGCGCTTCGGACACAAGCGACGGCACCGGCGAGAGCACGGCGGAGACCGCGAACCCGACACGCGGGCCGGCAAGACGCACGCCCGCGCCACGCACCAGCCGGGAACAGGTTGTCGGCCTGACGCTTGGCACCCATCGACACTGACCCCGATCAACGGCTAGGACACCCCGCGCGCGACGCCGAAGCGTCGTTCCGCCCTTCATGACCCGCGACCACACGCTCCAACGGACAGACCCATGCTGATCGCCATCATCGACTACGGTTCCGGCAACCTGCGTTCGGCCGAAAAGGCCTTCGAGCGGGCCGCGCACGGGCACGGCAAGTCGCCCGAGGTCCGTGTCACCGCGGACCCGGACGTGGTCGCCCGCGCCGACCGCATCGTCCTGCCGGGCGTGGGTGCCTTCGCCGACTGCCGGCGGGGGCTCGCCGCCGTCGACGGCATGACGGAAGCACTCGTGGAAGCCGTGGAAACGAAGGGGCGCCCCTTCTTCGGCATCTGCGTGGGAATGCAGCTCATGGCCACGCGCGGTCTCGAGTTCGAGACGGTGGAGGGCTTTGGCTGGGTGCCGGGCGACGTGACCGCGATCACGCCGGACGATCCCGCTCTCAAGATCCCCCACATGGGCTGGAACACGATCTCGCTGACCGCCCAGGACCACCCGCTGTTCGCCGGCATCGAGACAGGGGACAAGGGCCTGCACGCCTACTTCGTGCACTCGTTCCACCTCAAGGCGGAGCGGGGCGAGGACGTCCTGGCCACCGCCGACTATGGCGGCCCGATCACGGCCGCCGTGTGCCGGGACACCAGGTTCGGCACCCAGTTCCACCCGGAAAAGAGCCAGCGCCTCGGCCTGTCGCTCATCGCGAACTTCCTCGACTGGGCGCCTTAAAGCGCGCCCGGCCAAGCCACGGACCGACAATGCCCCATCTCTACCCCGCCATCGACCTCAAGGCCGGACAGTGCGTGCGCCTGAAGCTCGGCGACATGGAACAGGCCACCGTCTTCAGCGACGATCCGGGCGCGCAGGCGCGCGCCTTCCAGGACCAGGGCTTCAAGCGGCTGCATGTGGTCGACCTCGACGGCGCCTTCGCCGGCGAAAGCCGCAACGGCGACGCGGTGGACGCCATCCTCAAGGCGACCAAGAACCCGGTGCAGCTTGGCGGGGGCATCCGCACCCTCGACCATGTGGAGGCCTGGCTCGCCAAGGGCATCTCCCGCGTCATCCTTGGCACCGTCGCGGTGCGCGATCCGGGGCTGGTGCGCGAGGCCTGCCGCCTGTTTCCCGGCCATGTGGCCGTGGGCATCGACGCGCGCGGCGGCCGGGTCGCGGTGGAAGGCTGGGCGGAAACCTCGGAGCTTTCGGCGATCGAGCTTGCCGGACGGTTCGAGGACGCGGGCGTTTCCGCGATCATCTACACCGACATCGACCGCGACGGGGTCCTGGCCGGCATCAACTGGGACTCCACGCTGGACCTCGCCGCCGCCACTTCCATTCCCGTCATCGCCTCGGGTGGCCTTGCCTCGATCGAGGACGTGAAGCGCCTCGCCTCGCCGGAGGCCGCCCAGCTGGATGGCGCCATTTCGGGCCGTGCGCTTTATGACGGACGCCTCGATCCGGCCGAGGCGCTGAAGGTCCTCGGCGCCTGAGTGCCCGCCGTCTCCCGGAATCCCGACGCCGGCATCAGACCGACGCCGGCGTTTTTTCGCGCGCAACGCGGCCGTTCACGGGCGATGCCACATGGTGGACCGCCCTGAAGAAGGTCGCGCGCGGTCTTACACGCAAGCGAAAAGGTCATTCCGCCCGCTAGCGCCTTTCCAGAGCGGGGCGGGGGCTGTATGCTGCGACCGCGAAATACGCTGGATAACCGCCTAAGATGTTGAAAGCACGAGTCATTCCCTGCCTTGACGTAAAAGACGGCCGTGTCGTCAAGGGCGTCAATTTCGTCAATCTGGTCGACGCGGGAGACCCGGTCGAGGCCGCGAAGGCCTATGACGCGGCCGGGGCGGACGAGCTTTGCTTCCTCGACATCACCGCCAGCCACGAGGGTCGCGACACGATCTTCGACGTGGTGCGCCGCACGGCGGAAGCCTGTTTCATGCCGCTGACCGTCGGCGGCGGGGTGCGCACCGTCGAGGACATCCGCAAGCTGCTCGTCTCCGGCGCCGACAAGGTGTCCATCAACACGGCGGCAGTGAAGAACCCCGAGTTCATCCGCGAGGCCTCGGAGAAGTTCGGCGCCCAGTGCATCGTCGTCTCCATCGATGCCAAGCAGGTGAACGGCGAGGGCGAGGCGGAGCGCTTCGAGATCTTCACCCACGGCGGGCGCACGCCGACCGGCATCGACGCGGTCGCCTTCGCGAAGAAGGCCGTGGAGCTTGGCGCGGGCGAACTTCTCGTCACCTCCATGGACCGGGACGGCACGCGGCAGGGCTTCAACCTGGCGCTGACGCGCGCCATCGCCGACGCGGTCAGCGTTCCGGTGATCGCCTCGGGCGGCGTGGGCACGCTCGATCATCTGGTCGAGGGCGTGCGCGACGGCCATGCGACGGCGGTTCTCGCCGCCTCCATCTTCCATTTCGGCACGCACACGATCCGCGAGGCCAAGACGCACATGGCGTCAAGCGGCATCGCCATGCGGCTCGACACCTGACACGGCACCGCCGGAGCCCGAAGATGACCGACACACGCTTCACCCTTTCGGATCTCGACGCCATCGTGCGCACGCGCGCTGCAAGCGGCGATCCGGGCTCCTACACCCGCAAGCTGATGGACAAGGGCGTTTCCAAGATCGCGCAGAAGGTGGGCGAGGAGGCCGTGGAGGCCGCCATCGCCGCCGTGGAGCGCGACCGGGAAGGACTCACCGGCGAGGCGGCGGACCTGCTCTACCACCTCCTGGTTCTGCTCCACGCCGGCGACGTGCCGCTCGACGAGGTGATGCGGGAGCTTGCCCGGCGCACGGGCCAGACCGGGCTTGAGGAAAAGGCATCCCGCCCCGATACGTGAAGAGGGGCGCGACAAAAGGGCCCCACGCCTGACGGCGTGAGGGGGGCGTTCCGGTCGCGACGCGGCTCGGGGCAGGGAGGAATGGGCACGCCGCGGGCAACCGCAGCCGGAACGGGACGAGCGTCGCCATGGAACAGACCGTCAGCAGATACCGGGACGACGACCTGTCGCCCTACCGGGTCTTCTCCGAGGACCAGTGGGCCCGGCTGCGCGCCGACACGCCCATGACCCTGACGGCCTCGGAAGTCGCGCGCCTGCAAAGCCTCAACGATCCGGTCTCCATCGCCCAGGTGGAATCGATCCTGCTGCCGCTCTCCAGGCTCCTGGCCTACTACGTGGAAGCGACCCAGCAGCTTCACCGGGCGACGAACCGCTTCCTGGGCTCCAACGAGGTGAAGAACCCCTTCGTCATCGGCCTTGCCGGATCCGTCGCGGTGGGCAAATCCACCACCGCCCGCCTGCTTCAGGCGCTTCTGGCGCGCTGGCCGGCAAGCCCCAAGGTCGATCTCGTCACCACCGACGGCTTCCTGCATCCCAACGCGGTGCTGGAGCGGGAAGGCCTGATGCGGCGCAAGGGCTTCCCCGAAAGCTACGACCGCACGACGCTGCTCACCTTCCTCTCGGACCTCAAGGCCGGGCGGAGGCACGTGCGCGCGCCGGTCTACTCCCACTTCTACTACGACGTGATGCCGGACCAGTATGTCACCGTCGACCGGCCGGACATCCTCATCCTCGAGGGGCTGAACGTTCTGCAGACCTCCAACCTGCCGCGAGACGGCAAGGAGGTGCCCTTCGTCTCCGACTTCTTCGACTTCTCGATCTACATCGATGCCGACGAGGACGTGCTGCACGAGTGGTACGTGAAGCGCTTCATGCGCCTGCGCGAGACCGCGTTCCGCGACCCCGGCTCCTACTTCAACAAGTATTCGATGGTGGGCGAGAACGAGGCGCTGGAGATCGCCGAGGACCTGTGGCGCGAGATCAACCTGGTCAACCTGCAGGAAAACATCCTGCCGACCCGCCCGCGCGCCGACCTGATCCTGCACAAGAACCGCGATCACGCCATCGACGAGGTCCGCCTGCGCAAGCTGTGAGGCGGCAGTCCCGCCGGAGGCCCTCGCTCAGTCCGGCGACATGCCGTTGGCGGCAAGAACCTCGCCCGCCAGGTAAAGCGAACCGCACACCAGAACGCGCGGCGGCACATCGCCCTCGCGCGGCAGACGACGCAGCGCCGCCTCGACGGACGGCGCCACGTCCGCGACAAGCCCGGCCGCGCGCGCGGCCTCGACAAGGTCCTCCGGATCGCGACCGTTCTCCGTCGTGCGCAAGGCCACGCAATCCACATGCGCGGCCAGTCCCTCGAACGGCGCGAAGAAGCCGACGGGATCCTTGGTCTTGAGCATTCCCGCGACGAGATGCAGCGGACGCGGCGCGCGTTCCTCCCGGTCGGCCATGGCGGCGGCGATGACCATGCCGGCGCCGGGGTTGTGCCCCCCGTCGAGCCAGAGCTCGGTGCCCGGCGGACAGAGATCGAGAAGTGGTCCCGCCCCGATCGGCTGCATCCGCCCCGGCCAGTCGACCCGCTGCAGGCCGCCCTCGACCGCCTCGGCTGCGGGAAGCAGCCCCGCAGCCTTGAGCGTCGCGACGGCCATGGCGGCATTGACGATCTGGTGCGCGCCGGAAAGCCTCGGACGGGGCAGGTCGAGAAGCCCGTCCCCGTCCTGGAAGACGAGACGCCCCCCCTCTTCCCAGGCGGTGAAATCCTCGCCGAAGACGGTGAGGGGCGCGGCAAGCTCGCGGGCGCGGGCGCGAATGACGTCAAGCGCCGCCTCGTCCTGCGGCGCGACGACGGCCGGACGGCCGTGCTTGAGGATCCCCGCCTTCTCGAAGGCAATGCCCTCAAGGGTCTCGCCCAGGTAGCGCTCGTGGTCCATGGACACCGGCGTCAGCGTGGCCGCCAGCGGCGCGTCCACCACGTTCGTGGCGTCGAGACGTCCGCCCAGCCCCACCTCGAGCAAGAGCACGTCGGCCGGCACCTGCGAAAAAAGGTGGAAGGCGGCGGCGGTCGTCACCTCGAAGAAGGTGATCTCGCGGCCTTCATTGACCTGCTCGCACCGGTCCAGCGCATCGAGAAGCTCGGCGTCGTCCACCAGCCGCCCGGCAAGGCGGATGCGCTCGTTGAAGCGCACGAGATGGGGAGAGGTATAAACGTGCACGCGCAGACCGGCGGCCTCCAGGATCGCCCGCATGAAGGCGGTCGTCGATCCCTTGCCGTTGGTTCCGGCGATGTGCACCACCGGCGGGAGCCTGTCCTGCGGCCGCCCGAGCGCCTCCAGCAGGCGCTCCATGCGTCCGAGCGACAGATCGATCTCGCGCGGATGCAGCGCGAGGAGCCTGTCGAGAATGGCCGTGACCTGATCCATGTCGCCGCCCCGCTGCGGTCAGGTGCAGTTGGTGAGGGTCCGTTCGCAGTCCGCCCGCACGCGTCTGCAGGATGCCCCGTGTCGGGAGGCCCCGGCGGAACCGTGCCGCCGCGGCCGGGGAACGCGACCTCAGGCCGCGCCCTTCTCCGTCGCCTCGGCGGTCGTTGCCGGCTCGGCGGTCTCGCTCGCCTGGACCGTTTCCCCCTCGGTCTCCGGCTCGGGCGTCTCGAGCTCGGCGGCCTCGGGAAGCGACACTTCGGCCTTGGTCAGGATGCGGCAGATGCGGGCGACGGTCTCCGGCATCTGGTGACGGTGCACGACCATGTCGACCATGCCGTGATCGAGCAGATACTCGGAGCGCTGGAAGCCCTCGGGCAGCTTCTCGCGGATCGTCTGTTCGATGACGCGCGGCCCCGCGAAACCGATCAGCGCGCCAGGTTCGGCAAGATGCACGTCGCCAAGCATGGCGTAGGAGGCGGTGACGCCACCGGTCGTGGGATTGGTGAACACGACGATGAACGGAAGCCCGGCCTCGCGCATCATCTGCACGCCGATGGTGGTGCGCGGCATCTGCATCAGCGACAAGATGCCCTCCTGCATGCGCGCGCCACCCGAAGCGGCGAAGAGCACGAAGGGCGTCTTGCGCGCGACCGCCGTCTCCAGGCCCGTGAGGACGGCCTCGCCGGCGGCCATGCCGAGCGAACCGCCCATGAAGGCGAAATCCTGCACGGCCGCGGTGACGTCCATGCCGCTCAGCTTGCCGGTTGCAACCAGAACCGCGTCATCGAGACCGGTCTTGGCGCGTGCATCGCGCAGACGGTCGGTATAGCGCTTCTCGTCCCGGAACTTGAGGGGATCGACGGCGACCTCCGGCGTCTTCACCTTCTCGAAGGTGCCGCCGTCGAAGAACAGCTCCAAGCGCTTCCTGGCGGAGACGCGCATGTGGTGATTGGAATTGGGCACCACGAACTGGTTCGCTTCCAGATCCCGGTGGAAGACCATCTCACCGGTTTCGGGACACTTGATCCAGAGATTCTCCGGCACGTCCCGCTTCTGCAGGAGACCGCGGATCTTCGGGCGAACGACGTTGTTGATCCAGTTCAAGGCTTACCGTCCGTATCTGCTCGGGCGTCCCGTCGCGGGGTCTGCCCTTCGTTTCGCGGCCACTTGGCAGAGCCGCCACGCATGTCCCGCCGACGCGTCAGCCGGCCTGTTCGGCCGTGGCGCGCGCACGTGCCGCGCCGGCCGCCAGATCGCGCACGATCCGGGTCACCGCATCGCGCGTGCCCTCCGTCGCCCGGCCCTGGGAATCCAGGCTCTTGCGCACCGCATCGACCAGCACCGACCCGACGACGACGCCATCGGCATCGCGACCGATCACCTCGGCATCCTCGGCCGTCTTGACGCCGAAGCCGACGGCAACCGGAAGATCCGTGTGCCCCTTGATGCGCCGGACCGCCTCCGCGACACTCGTGCGGTTGGAGATCGTCGCACCGGTGATGCCGGTCACCGAAACGTAATAGACGAAACCCGACGTGTTGGCGAGAACCGTGGGAAGGCGGCGATCGTCCGTGGTCGGCGTCGTCAGGCGAATGAAGTTGAGACCGGCCTCGAGCGCGGGCAGGCAGAGTTCGTCGTCGGCCTCGGGCGGAATGTCCACCACGATGAAACCGTCGACGCCGGCGTCCTTCGCCTCGGCGACGAAGCGGACCGGGTCGCGCACGTAGATGGGATTGTAATAGCCCATCAGCACGATCGGCGTGTCCTGGTCGTGCTTGCGGAAGGCGCGCACCATGTCGAGGGTGCGGTTCATGGTCTGCCCGCCCGCCAGCGCGCGCTGGGTGGCGAGCTGGATCGGCACGCCTTCGGCCATGGGATCGGAGAAGGGCATTCCCAGCTCGATCACGTCGGCGCCGGCGGCCGGCAACGCATCCAGAATGGCCTGGGAGGTGGCAAGGTCGGGATCGCCCGCGGTGATGAAGGTCACCAGCGCCGGCCGGTTTTCCGCCCGACATGCCGCGAAGCGGCGATCGATCCGCGTGTCAGTCATTTCGCCCGTCCTGTGCCGTCTCGTGTCGCGAGGCGCGCCTGAAGGTGTTTCCGTTCCAAGGGAGCCACCCGACCCGCGCGGCCCCGGCTGAATGGGGCATGTAGGAGCGGAAGGGCGCCGCTGTCAATCGGACCGCGCGCAAGGGCGGCATGCCGTGGCGGCGCGGAGGGACGCGACCGTCCGTCCGCGCCCCGCGGTCACAGCCTGCCGGACAGGGCCGCGTCGAAGATCGCGCGCGCGCCCTCCTTGGTCAGTTCGATCGGATTGCCGCCGGCGGTCGGATCGACCACGGCCATCTCGGCGATGGTCTCGGCCTTCGATCCGTCGACCTTGAGACCCTCGAGCGTGGCCGGCACATCCAGGTCGGCGCGCAGCTTCAGGATTTCGTCCATGAAGCCGTCGAACCCGCCGGACATGCCGAGATACCCCGACAGGCGCTCGATCTTGCCCTCGATGGCGGACCGGTTGAACGCCAGCACATAGGGCATGAAGACCGCATTGGTCATGCCGTGGTGCGTGTCGTAGAGCGCACCGACCGGATGCGAGAGCGCATGGATCGCGCCAAGGCCCTTCTGGAAGGCGACCGCGCCCATGGCGGCGGCCGACATCATGTGGCCGCGCGCGACGAGATCGTCCGGCGTCTCGGCGACCCGGCGCAGGTTCTCGAACACCAGCCGAAGGCCCTCCACGGCGATACCGTCGCCCATGGGGTGATAGAAGGTCGAGGAATAGGCCTCCAGGCAGTGCGCCAGCGCATCCATGCCGGTGCCGACCGTGAAGTAGCGCGGCATCCCCACCGTCAGCTCGGGATCGCAGATGACGATGCCCGGCAGCATCTTCGGATGGAAGATGACCTTCTTGGTGTGGGTTTCCTCGTTGGTGATGACGCCGGCGCGCCCCACCTCGGACCCGGTGCCGGCCGTGGTCGGAACGGCGAGGATCGGCGCGATGCCGTCCGGATCGGCACGGGTCCACCAGTCGCCGATGTCCTCGAAGTCCCACATCGGCCGGGTCTGGCCGGCCATGAAGGCAATGACCTTGCCCGCGTCGAGGCCGGAGCCGCCGCCATAGGCGATGACGCCGTCATGGTCGCCGGACCGGAAGGCGGCCACGCCGGCTTCCACGTTCCCGGCGGTCGGGTTCGGCTTGATCTCGCTGAAAAGGCCCGGCTCGAGGCCGCCGGCCTTCAGCAGATCGAGGGCCTCGCCGATCATCGGCAGGCGGGCAAGCCCGGGATCGGTGACGATCAGCGGGCGCTTCATGCCGAGGCTCTCGGCGGCGGCGGCCAGTTCCCTGATGCGACCGGCGCCAAAACGCAGGGCGGTGGGGTAGGACCAGTTGACGGAGGGCGTGGTGCTCATGAGCAGTCGACCTTGAGGGATTGGAAGGAACCGGTCCGGCGCACCGTGCGCCGGATCCGGGAAACGTGGAAACCGGACCCCGTGTGCGGGTCAGGTCTTCGTACGAAGGTGGTAGGACTTGGGCCGGGTAAGCGACAGGTAGCCGAGCTCGGACAGGGCCGCGCCCTTGCCGGTCTCCTTCACGCCGGTCCACACCAGGGCCGGATCGAGGTAGTCGCAGCGGTTCATGAACACGGTGCCGGTCTCGACCCGGTCGCCGATGGAGATCGCCGCCTCCTCGTCGGAGGTCCAGATCGAGGCCGTGAGCCCGTAGGGGCTGTCGTTCATGAGGGCGATCGCCTCCTCGTCGGAGCGCACCTTCATGACGCCGACGACGGGACCGAAGCTCTCCTCGCGCATGACCGACATCTGGTGATCCACGTCCACCAGAACCTGCGGCATCAGGTAGGCCGTGCCCTCGCGGTCCTCGGGGAAGAGCTTCGGGTCGACCAGCGCCTTCGCGCCCTTGCGCAGCGCCTCGGCGGTCTGCTCGCGCACATGGGCGGCGAAGCGGGCCTGGGCCATCGGGCCGAGGGTGGTCGCCTCATCGAGCGGATTGCCGAGCTTGTAGTTGGAGGCGAAGGCAACGAGCCCCTCGACCACCTGGTCGTAGTGCTTCTCGTGCACATAGACACGCTCAACGCCGCAGCAGCACTGGCCGGCGTTGAAGAAGGCGCCATCGCCCATGCCCTCGATGGCGAAGGCCACGTCCGCGTCCTCGCGCACGTAGGAGGGATCCTTGCCGCCAAGCTCGAGACCGAGCGAGGCGAAAGTGCCCGCCGCCGCCTTCTCGATGGCACGTCCGCCACCGACGGAGCCGGTGAAGTTGATGTGGTCGATCCGCCCGGACGCGAGCAGTTGCTCGGTCTGGCCGTGGTTGAGCACGATGTTGCGGAACACGCCCTTCGGCACGCCGGCGATCTCGAAGGCCTTCGCCAGCCGCTCGCCGACGAGCAGGGTCTGGGCGGCGTGCTTGAGGATCACGGTGTTGCCGGCGATGAGCGCCGGCACGATGGTGTTGATCGCCGTCATGAACGGGTAGTTCCACGGCGCGATGATCAGCACGACGCCAAGCGGCTCAGGCTTCACGTAGCGGGTGAAGCCGGGACGGTCCGTGTGATGACGCGGCGCCAGCGCCTCTTCCGCGATCTTCACCATGTAGTCGGCGCGCTCGCGGGTGCCGCCCTTCTCGCCGCCATAGCGCACGGGACGGCCCATCTGCCAGGCGAGTTCGGGAACGATCTCGTCGTTCATGGCCTCGAGCGCGGCGACGGCGGCGAGCACCGCGTCGCAGCGCTCGGAGAGCGGCGTCGCGGCCCAGGCCGCCTGCGCGCTGCGCGCCTCGGCCACCGCCTTATCGATCTCGGCGGCGCTCGCCACCGGGCGTTCGGCATAGACCGAGCCGTCGACGGGGGTAATCAGCTTGATCGTGTCGCTCATTTCACACCCAATCATCCTCCGGCCTCGTCGTGGGCCGGTTTCTTGACGCCGTGCGCTCCGCACGGCCGGTGAACGCCAATGCCGCCCCCGGCGGGGGCGCGGCGGCGTTCCGTCTCGCTGACCTTGCCCGGATGCGGGAAGGTCACGCCCGCTCGAAACCGCGGGCGAGTTCGTAGTCGGTGACCACGCGGTCGAACTCTTCCTGCTCCCACTCCGCCGCGCGGACGTAGTGGTCGATCACGTCGTCGCCGAAGGTCTCGCGCAGCATCTTCGACTTGCGAAGGGTCTCGCTTGCGGCCCTGAGCGTGCGCGGCACGTCCTTCAGCCGGCGCGACCGGTAGAGATCTCCAGTGACCGGCGCGTCCAGCTCCAGCTTCTCCTCCATTCCGCGAATGCCGGCGGCAAGCTGCACGGCAAGCGCCAGATAGGGATTGAGGTCCGAGCCGCCGATGCGGCACTCGACGCGCACCGCCTTCGTGCCCTCGCCGCACAGGCGGAAGCCGGCCGTGCGGTTGTCGATGGACCAGGCCGTCTTCGTCGGGGCGAAGGTGCCCTCCTGGAAGCGCTTGTAGCTGTTCACATAGGGCGCGAGAAAGGCGGTGTAGTCGGAGGCGTAGCGGATCAGTCCGGCCATGTAGTGACGCATGGTCCGCGACATGCCGTGCTCGGCGTCGGGATCATGGAAGACGGGCTTGCCGTCCTTCGTCCACAGCGACTGGTGCACATGGGTGGCGGAACCGACCTTGTCGCGGTGCCACTTGGGCATGAAGGTCACCGCGTGACCCTGCTGCCAGGCGACCTCCTTGGTTGCGTGCTTGGCGATGGTGTGGAAATCGGCGGTGGCGAGCGCCTCCGCATAGCGGATGTTGAGCTCCTCCTGGCCGGTTTCCGCCTCGCCCTTGGAGTTCTCGACCGGAATGCCGGCGGCCACCAGATGGTTGCGCAGCGGCCGCATGACGGCCTCCTCGCGGGTGGTCTGGAGGATGGAATAGTCCTCGTTGTAGCCCGAGATCGGCGCAAGGTCGCGGAAGCCGGACTTGCGGATCTCGTCAAAGCCCTTCTCGAACAGGAAGAACTCCAGCTCGGTCGCCATCATGGCCGTGAGGCCCATGGCCTCCAGCCGCGCGATCTGGGTCTTGAGCATGGTGCGCGGCGAATGGGGCACCGGCTCATGCGTGTGATGGTCGAGCACGTCGCACAGCACCATCGCCGTTCCCTCGAGCCACGGCACGGGCCGCAGCGTGGAGAGGTCGGGCTTCATCACGTAGTCGCCGTAGCCCGCCGCCCAGCTCGTCGAGCGGTAGCCCTCGACGGTGTACATCTCCAGGTCGGTTGCCAGCAGGTAATTGCAGCAATGGGTCTCGGCGTGGGAATGCTCGATGAAATTGGAGACATGGAAGCGCTTGCCCATCAACCGGCCCTGCATGTCGACCAGGCAGACGAGCACGGTGTCGATGGTGCCGTCAGCGGCGGCGCTCTTGAGGGCTTCAAAGGTCATGGTGCCGGACATGGGGCGTTCGTTCCCGGTTAGGCTTTCGTGCGGTGTCAAACGCCGGACGGGCCGGCGCGGGGAGGGACCGGAGGGCGGACATGCCGCCCCCCGGCACCGTCGTCATCAGGTGTAGCGGTAGGGCCGGCCGGCCTTGCGCATGTCGGCGTTGTACTTCTTGAAGATCTCCACGACCTTGGCCTTGACCTCGGACTGTTCCGCGATCTCGTCCCAGAAGACTTCCGCCGCATCCTCCACGGTCGCCCACTCGGCATCCGGGATCGAGGTCAGCTCCATCTTGGTTCCGTTGACGCGAAGGCTCGCCTCGCCGCCCCAGTACCACCACTGACGGTAGTAGTGGGACGCATCCATCGCGAGCTGCAGCATCGTCTTCAGGTGATCCGGCAGCTCGTTCCACTTCTCCATGTTGGCGAAGAAGGACCCGGCCCAGGCACCGGAGATGTTGTTGGTCAGGAAGTAGTTGGTCACATCGGCCCAGCCGACCGTGTAGTCCTCGGTGATGCCCGACCACGCCACGCCGTCAAGCTCGCCGGTCTGCAGCGCCACCTCGATGTCCTCCCAGGGCAGCGTCACCGGAACGACGCCGAACTGCGCGAGGAACCGGCCCGCCGTCGGGAAGGTGAAGACGCGCTTGCCCTTGAGGTCGGCAAGGCTGCGGATCGGATCCTTGGTGGCGAAGTGGCACGGATCCCAGGCGCCGGCCGAGATGTGCTTCACGCCGACCTTGGCGTATTCCTCCTCCCAGATCTCCTTCAGTCCGTACTGGTTGAACAGCACCGGCACGTCCAGCGAATAGCGGCTGGCGAAGGGGAAGTAACCGCCGAAGACGGTGACTTCCGTCGGCGAGGCCATGGAGTCGTCGTCCGACTGCACCGCGTCGATGGTGCCGCGCTGCATCGCGCGGAACAGCTCCGAGGTCGGCACGAGCTGGTCGGCGAAGTAGAGCTCCACCTCCATCTGACCGTTCGCGGCCTTGTTGAAGGCATCGATATGCGGCTTGATCACATGTTCCGCCAGCGCCGGACCGGCGTAGGTCTGCAGGCGCCACTTGATCGGCGCCTGGCCCAGAACCGCCGGGGCGGCGAGCGTGGAGGCTCCGGCAGCGGCAACGGTGCCAAGGCCCGCGTTCTTCAGAAAATCGCGTCTGTTGGTCATGGTTGTCTTTCCCCTTCTGTCGCGTTCGCTTGCCCGGACGGTCCGCCGACCGCCCGGATGTCTCGCGGGCTTTGCGCCCGTCTTTCCCGGTTTCCCGGGCAACTCGCGCGCGGTGTCCCGCGCCATGCCCGGCCGCTCAGCGGCCGTAGACCAGATCCGGCAGCCACAAGGCGATCTCAGGGAACAGCATCAGGATCGCCAGCGCCAGAACCATCACCGTCACGAAGGGCAGGATGGAGCCGTAGATGTCGCGCAGGCTGATTTCAGGCGGAGCCATGGCGCGCATCAGGAACAGGTTGTAGCCGAACGGCGGGGTCATGTAGGCGATCTGCGTCGTCACCGTGTAGAGCACGCCGTACCAGATCAGCACCTCGTCGCGCGGCAGGCCGAGGTCGAGCGTCGCCACGAGCGGCACGTAGAGCGGCGCCACGATGACGAGCATCGCCGTGTCGTCCAGGAAGGTGCCCATCACCAGGAACGAGAGCTGCATCAGGATCAGGATCATCCAGGGTGACAGGCCGAGCTTCTCGGTGAAGAGGTCGGAGATCGCGTTGACCGCGCCGAGGCCGTCGAACACCGCGCCGAAGCCCAGCGCCGCGAGGATGATCCACATGAACATGCAGGAGATGGCCAGCGTCTGGCGCGTGGAAGTCTCGAACACCTTCCAGGTCATGCGCCCGCGCAGTACCGCCGCCAGAAGCGCGGCGAGCGCGCCGATCGCGGAGCTTTCCACCAGGCTGGTCCAGCCGTTGACGAAGGGCACCATCATGGCCGCGAAGATGGCGATCGGCAGGATGCCGGCGCCGAGAAGGCGGATCTTCTCCGCCCGCGGCACGTTGCGTTCCTCGGCCGGCAGCGCCGGACCGAGCTCCGGGTTCAGCCGGCAGCGCACCGCGATGTAGACGATGAACATCGTCGCCATCATGAGACCGGGGACCACGCCGGCGAGCCAGAGCTGGCCGACGGGCGCACGGGCGATCATGGCATAGAGCACCAGCACCACCGATGGCGGCACGAGAATGCCGAGTGACGAGCCGGCCTGGATGACGCCGGTCACCATCTTCTTGTTGTAGCCGCGCTTGAGCAGCTCCGGCAGGGCGATGGTGGCGCCGATGGCCATGCCGGCGACCGAAAGCCCGTTCATGGCGGAGATCAGGACCATCAGGCCGATGGTGCCGATGGCGAGCCCCCCGGGCACCGGCCCCATCCAGACATGGAACATGCGGTAGAGATCGTCGGCTATCTTGGATTCCGACAGCACGTAGCCCATGAAGATGAACATCGGCAGGGTGAGAAGCGGATACCACTTCATGAGCTTCATGGCGGCGGCGAACGGCACTTCCGCCCCGCCCGTGCCCCAAAGCGCCAGCGCGGCCACCGCCGCGACGCCGCCGATCGCGCCGAAGACGCGTTGCCCCGTGAGGAGCATCAGCATCATCGAGGCGAACATGAGCAGGGCGATCATCTCGTAGGACATCAAAGCTCCTCCCCGTTGATGCGGGCGATGTCCTTCACAAGCTCCGAGATCGCCTGGAGCAACATCAGGAAGAAGCCGAGCAGCATGACGAACTTGACCGGCCACAGGTAGGGACGCCAGGCCGTGGGGCTGCGCTCCACGTAGCCGATGACCTCGCCGGCGGCATCCGGGCCGCCGGTGACGAAGGCCACGATCAGGTCCTTGAAGAAAACGAAGGGCTCGGTGCCGAAATGACCGAGCGAATAGGCTGTCGAGCTGAGCGCGCCCCAGATCAGGACGCAGAGGTAGAACATCAGCACGAACACCGTGAAGGCGTCGAACCACGCCTTCCTGCGCGGCGACCAGGCCGAATAGAACAGGTCCATGCGCACGTTGGAACCGAGCTGGATCGACCAGGGGCCGCCGAGGATGTAGTAGCCGACCATCAGGAACTGGGCGACCTCGAGCGTCCACAGCGAGGGATTGAAGAAGGTCTTGGAGGCGGACGACCACAGGAGGACGCCCATCATCGCGAACAGGCCGAACATGACCACGCGCCCGAGGCCGGCGTTGAACCGGTCGACGGTGCGCACGTAACCGCGGGCGACGGAGCGCATCATGCCCCGCCTCCCAGCAACGCGCGCCGCGCCGCCTCCATCGCGCGGGCGAGACGTTCGGCCCACAGCCGCTCCCCGGCCTCGTCACGAAGCTCGTCGTTGCGGATCTCCACCATGGCGCAGGGAAGGCCCCGGCTCTCGGCGTGCCGGTCGAGCGTGTAGTAGACGCCATCGAGCGGCGCATAGGGCTCGTTGTCGCCCAGGTCGGAAATGTCCTGCCCGGCGAGATCCGCCAGCATCGCCTCGGCGACGCGGCGGTCGACATTCGACAGGATTCCGACGGGCCACGGCCGGGACACGCCCTTGTAGACCGGCGTGAACGTGTGGATCGACACGACGATGCTCGCCAGCCCGGCCCGCTCGCGGTCGGCCATGAGCTCCTCGATCGCCGCATGGAAGGGGGCATGGGACAACGCGATGCGCGCGGCGCGCGCCGGTTCGTCGAGCCCCTTGTTGCCGGGAACCTCGGTGGTTTCGCTCACCTCCGGCACAAGGTCGCGGGCACCGGGATCGCGGTTGCAGTCGATCACGAGGCGGGAGACGTCAGGCCAGACGAGCGGCGCGTCGAGAAGGGCGGAAAGATGCCGCGAGACGCCAAGAGCCCCCGGATCCCAGGCGATATGGGCGCGCCGGGCCGCCTCGTCGAGACCGAGATCGCCGAACTCCGGAGGGATGCGGTTGGAGGCATGGTCGCACAGCAGGACGAAGGGTCCTTGCGCGCCCGCGTTCTCAATGCGGATCACAGTGCTGGCGTCCGGCGCCACGGCTCCATCGGGTGCCTTTTCCGGCAACATTCGCCTCTCCCCCGGGGCGACGGCGCAGGCGAGCGCCGTCCCGTCCACTCGTTACCGGCCAGGGTCGCGCTGTTATATTTGTTACAGAATTGCGTTAGCCCGGCCTTCCTGTATGATTTGATACAGCGATCGGCGGATTGTCAATCGCCATTGCGCGACAAGCCGTAACCGGCAGAAAAGACGAGACCGGATCATGACGGGGGAGGAAGACGGGCACGCGGCGAACCGGGCGCTGGCGGAGGAAATCCGCCACAGGCTCGGAGAATGCACCGCGACCGAACGGCGCGCGGCGCTGGCGCTGCTTGCCAATTATCCCATGCTCGGGCTCGGCACCGTGGCCCAGTTCGCATCCGCCGCCGGTGTGAGTTCACCGACGATCCTGCGCTTTGCCGCCCGCATGGGCTTTTCCACCTACGCCGCGTTGCAGACCCGACTCAGGACGGAACTGGAGGACCAGCTCCGCTCACCGCTCGCCAAGGCGAAGGCGGGCGAGGGCGATGCCGCGGACGGGCACGCCAGGGGGCCCTCGGCCATCGCGGCGGCAGCGGGGCGCAACATCGACGAGACCTTCCGTCACCTGCCCGAGGCGGAGCTTGCCGCCGTCGTCGGACTGCTTGCCGACGAGCGACGGCGCATCTTCCTTCTCGGCGGACGCTTCACCGACGCGCTGGCGCGCTACATGGCCGCGCATCTGCGCATCGTGCGGCCCGGCGTCACCCACCTGGCCGGCCAGGAAGGCAACTGGCGCGACACGCTGCTCGACATGGGGCGGCGCGACGTGCTCGTGGTGTTCGACATCCGCCGCTACCAGGACGACCTCGCGCGCATGGCCCGCGCGGCCGCCGGGCTCGGTGTCTCGGTGGTTCTCGTCACCGACAGCTGGCTCTCGCCCATCGCCGCCGTGTCGGCACACGTGCTGCCGGCCCGGGTGACGGTGCCCAGCCCCTGGGACTCGGGCGCCGCCCTTCTGGTGATCGCCGAGGCCCTCGTCGCGGGGGTGACCCGCCAGGATCCCGGACGCAGCGAGCGGCGCATGGCACAGATCGAGGGCTATCGGGATGCCGGCGATCCGCCGGCGGATTCCTCGATCTCCTAGGGTGTGGCCCCCTAGCGCTGCCCCTTGAAATAGGGCTTCAGCAGCGCGCGTGGATAGTCGGCCCGGCGGGCGGCGACCACAAGCGCCGCAATCGACAGAAGATAGGGCATCATCAGGAAGAGCTGCCCCGGCACGAAGGCCCCGACTTCCGTCTGGAGACGCACCTGGAAGGCGTCGAAGGCACCGAACAGCAACGCCCCGACGAGCGCCTTTCCGGGCCGCCACGAGGCGAAGACCGTGAGCGCGATGCAGATCCAGCCGCGCCCGTTGACCATCCCGAAGAAGAAGGCGTCAAACGCCGACATGGTGAGGAACGCGCCGCCCAGCGCCATGAGCGCCGAGCCCGCGACCACCGTTCCCATGCGAAGCGCCACGACGGACAGTCCCTGGGCCTCGACCGCGGCCGGATTGTCGCCCACTGCCCGGATGGCAAGGCCAAGGGGCGTCCGGTTGAGCACGAACCACACCGCCACGACGAGCGCGAGGGCGAGCATGGTGAGCGCCGTCTGCTGGAACAGCACCGGCCCGATGAAGGGCAGGTCCGACAGGACGGGAACGTCGAGCGGCTGGAACGCGGTGATGCGCGGCGGCGAGGACACGTCCGGCAGGGCGGTGCGGTAGGTGTAGTAACTCAGACTTGTCGCGAACAGCGTCACGCCGATGCCCGAGACATGCTGCGACAGGCCGAGCGGCACGGTCAGGATCGCGTGGATCAGCCCGAAGGCCGCACCGGCCATGGCCGCGACCAGCACCCCGCCCCAAAGGCCGGCGCCGAGCCAGGCCGCCATCCAGCCGGCCATGGCACCGGCCGTGAAGATGCCCTCGATGCCGAGGTTGAGAACGCCCGCACGCTCGCACAGGAGTGCACCGAGAACGCCGAAGATCAGCGGCGTCGCGATCCTGAGCGCCGCCGCCCAGAAGCTGGCGGAAACGAGAATGTCGAGGATGTCGCTCACGCGCCGTGCCCTCCCTGGCCGTGGGGGCGCACGAAACGCACGCGGAAGCGCACGAAGAGGCCCGAGACGAGAACGGCGATCAGCGACGTGGCGACGACCAGATCGGCCAGATAGTTGGACACGCCGATGGCGCGGCTCATGCTGTCCGCGCCGACGAAGACGCCGGCGATGAAGAGGGCCGCAACCACCACTCCGAGCGGCGACAGACCGGCAAGCATGGCGACCACGATGCCCGCATAGCCGAAGCCGGGCGAAAGGTCGGCGGTGAGATAGCCCTTCAGGCCCGCGACCTCACCCACGCCCGCGAGACCGGCGAGCCCGCCGCTCAGCAGCGCGACACGCAGCATGGTTGCCGTAACGGGAATGCCGGCGTGGCGCGCGGCTTCCGGATTTTCGCCCACGGCGCGGGTCTCGTAGCCCCACACCGTGCGCTTCATCACGACATGAACCAGAAGCGCGCAACCCAGCGCCACGAAGAGACCGGCGTGAACGCGCATCCGCGCCATGAGCTTGGGAAGTGTCGCCGCCTCCAGCATGGGCTCGGACTGCGGCCAGCCCATCCCCATGGGGTCCTTCATCGGCCCCTCGAGCATCATCTGCACGAAGAGCAGCACGACGAAGTTGAGCAGCAGCGTGGTGACCACCTCGTCCGCGCCCAGGCGCACCTTGAGAAGCGCCGGCACCAGCATCAGCAGGCCACCGGCGAGCGCACCCGCCACGATGACCGAGGGAACCATGACGACGGGCGGCAACGCCAGCGCTCCGGAGCCGACGGCGACAGCCGCGAGCGCCCCGGCATACAACTGGCCCTCGCCGCCGATGTTCCACAGTTTCGCGCGGAAGGCGACGGCGGCGGCAAGGCCGGTCAGGATCAGGGGCGTCGCGCGCGCCAGAAGCTCGGAGACCGCGAAAAGCGAGCCGAACGCGCCCTTCGCCATCAGCGCATAGGCGGACAACACCGGCGCACCGGCGGCGGCGATGGGGATGGATGCCAGCAGGAGCGCGGCGAGCGCGGCGATGGCGGGGGCGGCGACACGGCGCAGGGGCGTGACGGTTTCGCGCGGTTCGAAGCGGATCATGCCGCCGTCTCCTCGTGGTCGTGACCGGCCATCATCAGTCCGACGCGGGCACGGTCGAGCACCTCGGCGGGAAGCGGCTGGCTCAGCCGTCCGCGATGGATCACGCTGATCCGGTCCGCCAGGGCGAACAGCTCGTCAAGGTCCTCGGAAATCAGGATCACGCCGGCGCCCCGGCCGCGCGCGTCGAGCAGGCGGCGATGCACCTCGCCGGTGGCCCCGATGTCGAGCCCGCGCGAGGGCTGGGCGGCGAGCACCACACGGGGATGCGCATCGAGCGTGCGGGCCAGCACGATCTTCTGGATGTTGCCGCCCGACAGCAGCCGCGACACCGCATCGCCGCCGGGGCAGCGGATGTCGTGGGCCGCGATCGCCTCTCTGGCCCGGTCCGCGATGGCGGAAAAATCCAGAAAACCGAAGCGCTGGTAGCGCGACGAGCGGATTTCCTCGATCACGAGGTTCTCGGCCACGCTCATGGCGCCGACGATGCCGTCCCGGTGGCGGTCCTCGGGAATGCGGGCAATGCCGGAGGAGATCATCGCTCCCGGGTCGCCCGCCTCCAGCGCGGCCCCATCGAGGGCAAGGTGCCCGGCCTCCGGCTCGACCAGCCCGGACAGCAGGCGCGCCAGCGTTCCCTGGCCGTTGCCCGACACCCCGGCGATGCCGAGAATCTCGCCGACGCGCAGGTCCAGATCGACGTCGCGGATCGCGTCACGCCCCGATCCCGCCGAGACACGTGCCAGCGACAGGAGGATCGCACCAGGCTTTCCCGGCTCGCGCAGGCTCTGGGTGACGGCATGGCCGACCATGAGCTCCGCGAGCTTCTGGCGGTCGCAGTCGCCGGTGGGCAGGTCGGCGACGCTGCGCCCGTGCCGCAGCACCGCGACCCGGTCCGAGGCGGACAGCACCTCGGCCAGCTTGTGGGAAATGAAGATGATGGCGAGCCCCTGCGCGGCAAGCGCCTTGAGGGTCGCGAACAGCTGTTCGGATTCCTGCGGCGTCAGGACCGCCGTCGGCTCGTCGAGCACCAGGACACGCGCCTTGCGATAGAGCGCCTTGAGGATTTCGACCCGCTGCTTCTCTCCGACCGAAAGCCGCGACACGCGGGTGTCGAGATCGACGACGAGACCGGAGCGCCGCATCAGCGCCTCGAGTTCCACACGGGCACCGGCGGGAGCCCTGCGCGGCGAGAACAGCGAGCCGGTGCCGAGCAGGATGTTTTCAAGCGCGGTGAGGTTCTCGGCGAGCGCGAAATGCTGGTGCACCATGCCGATGCCGGCGGCAAGCGCGGCATGGGGGGAGCCCGGCTCGAGCGGAACCAGGCCGCTGCCGTCCGCCGCGGCGATGCGCACCTCGCCCTCGTCGGCGACATAATGGCCGAAGAGAATGTTCATCAGCGTCGTCTTGCCGGCGCCGTTCTCGCCCAGCAGCGCGACGATCTCGCCGGCCCGCAGGCTCAGCGACACGTCCTCGTTGGCGACCAGGGCGCCGAAGCGCTTGGTGATGCCCTGCAGGCGGAGGACGACGGGGGGATCGGCGGCGGTCATATCACCTCTTCGATGGATCTCGTCTGGCAGCTTTCCGGATGTGTCGTCTTCCGGGGCCACATGCCGACGGCACACGGCCCGGACCGGATGGAACCGGACCGGGCCGCGAGACGAATGGCCGAAGGCGGAGGCAAACGCAACCCGTGCGCCCCCGCCGGGGGATCACATGGTCGACTTGGGCTCGGCGTCGTTGACGTTGACGCGGAACAGTCCGTCCAGGATCTCCTTCTCCTTCTCGCGCGCGGCCTTGACGGAGGCCGCGTCGGCGAGCGACTCGTCGACGACGAAGCTGCCGCCGCCGTAGCTCATGAAGGAGTACTGGCCATAGTCGGCGGGCTCGAAGCTGTCGGTGGCGACCGCCTCGATCACCTTGTCGATGGTCGGCTGCATGTTCCACAGGGCGCTGGAGAGAATCGTTCCGGGATAGTCGGCGGAGGTGTCGATCACGTTGCCGATGGCGAGGATGCCGCGCTCCTTCGCCGCGTCGGACACGCCGAAGCGCTCGGCGTAGAGGATGTCGGCTCCCTTGTCGACCATCGCGAAGGCGGCTTCCTTCGCCTTGGGCGGATCGTACCAGGAGTTGATGAAGGTCACGAGGAACTTGACGTCCGGATTCACCGCCGTGGCGCCTTCCATGAAGGCATTCATGAGCCGGTTGACCTCCGGAATCGCATAGCCGCCGACCATGCCGATGACGTTCGACTTGGTGGCCTTTCCGGCGATCATGCCGGTCAGGTAGCTCGGCTCGTGGATCCAGTTGTCGAACACGGCGAAGTTCGGCTTGGCGGGACCGAAGGAGGAGCCCATCAGGAAGGCCGTCCCGGGATATTCCGAGGCCACGTTGCGCGCCGCGCGCTCGACCGCGAAAGCCTCGCCGATGACGAGATCCATGCCGCCTTCGGCATATTCGCGCATGACGCGCTCGTAGTCGGTGTTGGCCACGTTCTCGGAGTAGACGTAGGTGACATCACCGCGCTCCTCGGCGGCCTTCAGCGCCTCGTGAATGCGGCCCACCCACTGCTGCTCGACGGGAACGGTGTAGATCGCGGCCACCTTCAACGGCTTGTCCTTCGCCTCCGCCGGCGCGCCGGCAAGGGCGGTGGCGGCAAGCGCGAGGCCGAGAAAGGCACGGCGCGTCCATGCAAGCGTCGTTTTTCGGATTGTCATTGTTGGCTACCCCCTGGCAGGTTGCTGTCTCGCGGATCCACCGGCCATGTGCGGGGTCGCCACAGGCACCCCGGGAACGCGGACCGGACGGCGCCCGCCCTGCGGGCGGAGCACGGGCCGTGCCGTCGTCCGCGCGCATCGCGCGGGCCGTCCGGCGGACTGGCGAATTGGACCACATTCCCGCAAAAGCGACAATGCGACGCGCGCGCGGCCAGCGCTGTTTCCTGTTCGAATGGACAGGATTTGATCAGATGGTCAAATTTTGACCGGACGGATGCTCATTTCGCAGCGTCATCCGGTGCGGGGGGCACGGGTGCACGGCCGCCCCGCTTCCGCAGCCGGCGAAGATAGCCGGCGAGATCCACCGCGCCGGTGACCTGGACGAAGATCGCGAACAGCACCAGACCGCAGGCGACGAGCAGGGCCAGCGCGACGAAGCGCAGCAGCGTGCCGTCACCGCTCAGCCAGGGGCCCAGCACCGCCGCGCCGCCGAAAAGGCCAGCGCCCATGAGCACGCTGGCAAGCGCCAGCAGCGGCAGGCGCTTGCGGGCCCGGGAATCGAAGCGGAAATGTCCGCGCCGCCACAGCACGATCATGAGCAGGCCGGTGTTGACCCAGCCGGCGATGCTCGTCGCCAGTGCGATGCCGACATGCGCGAGAAACGGCGCGAGCGCGAGCGCGCCGACCACGTTCACCACCATGCCGACGCCCGCGAACCACATGGGCGTGACCGTGTCCTCCCGGGCGAAGAAGGCGGGAGAGAACACCTTGTTGAGCACGAAGGCGGGCAAACCGATGGCAAACGCCATCAGCGCGCCCGTGGTCGCGGCCGCCGCCTCGGCTCCGAAGGCACCGCGCTCGAAGAGCACCGACACGATCGGCGCCGGCACCACCACCAGCGCGACCGCCGCCGGCAGCGTGAGGGCGAGGGCGAATTCCAGCGCGCGGTTGAGCCGGTCGTTGGCATCGCGTGACGCGGTCTCCGCGCCCGAGCGCAGTGCGCGGGAGAGATCGGGCAGCAGCACGACGCCGATGGCGATGCCCACGACGCCGAGCGGAAGCTGATAGATCCGGTCGGCGTAGTAGAGATAGGACACCGCGCCGGCCTGGGCGGAGGCGATGATGGTTCCGACCACGATGTTGATCTGGGTGATGCCGCCGGCGATGACACCGGGAACGCCGAGGCGCCACAGCCGGCGCACGGCCGGCGTGAGGCGCGGGCGACCGAGCGGAACGGAAAAGCCGAGCCGGCGCACCGCGCCAAGCAGAAGCGCGAGCTGCGCGAGCCCGGCGACCAGCACGCCGCAGGCCAGCACCACGCCGAGCGTCACACCCGTCTCCAGGCCGCTGATCCAGATGCCGGTCAGCACCGAGATCATCACCAGGTTCAGCACCACCGGCGCGAAGTCCGCGGCGGCGAAGCGCTGGTAGGTGTTGAGAATGCCGGACAGGAAGGCGACCAGCGACATGCACAGCAGGTAGGGAAAGGTGATCCGCGACAGAAGCACCGCGAGATCGAACTTGCCCGGATCCTCCACGAAGCCCGGCGCCAGGACCAGAACGAGGCCGCTCATGCCGACGAAGGCGAGCGCGGAAAGCGCCATGAGCGTCCAGAACAGGGCGGCGAGGATCTCGGCGGCGAAGCGCCGCGCACCGGCTTCGCCCTCTTCCTCGAGGGCGCGGGCGAAGAGCGGAACGAAGGCGGAATTGAACGCCCCTTCGGCGAACAGCCGGCGAAACAGGTTGGGCAGGCGGAAGGCCACGAAGAAGGCATCGGCCACCGGACCGGCTCCGGCGAAGGCGGCGATCATCACGTCGCGCACGAAACCGAGCACGCGGCTCATCATCGTGGCGCCGCCAACGGTGGCGAAATTGCGCAGCAGGCTCATACGGCGGGTTCCGGGCGCGGGAGGGAAGACGGCGCGGTCAGGGGCGGTCGGCTCACCTCAGGCGGCTCCCACCCGTCGGGCCCTGCGCCTGGGCTGGTCCTCGCCCGCCTCGCCGTCGACCGCCGCGCGCAGGCGGTCGCGGATCGCTTCCTGACGCCCGATGTTGGCGATTTTCTGGCCCGTGAGGTCCGTGACGTAGAAGACGTCGACCACCCGCTCGCCGAAGGTGGCGATATGGGCGGAATTGATGTTGAGATTGAGATCCGAAATGGCCCGCGTCAGGTCGTAGAGAAGACCGGGGCGGTCGAGACCCGTGATCTCCAGCACCGTGTGGCGGTTGGACAGGGCGTTGTTGACCAGGACTTCCGACTCGACGCGGAACGCCTTCATGCGCGTCCGGCTCGCCACCTTGCTGGCAACGCTCTCGGGCAGCCTTTCCTCGCCGCGCAACGCCTTCTCGATGAGCTTGCAGATACGCTCGCCCCGGCGCAGTTCGTCCGCGTCTCCCGGCAGTTCGCGGGAAATGAAGATCGTGTCGAGCGCGAAGCCGTCGGTGGTCGTGTCGATCTGCGCGTCGACGATGTTGGCCCCGGCGACGAAACAGGCGCCCGCGATGACCGACAGCAGCCGCGGGTGATCGGCCGCGAGAACGGTGATCTCGGTCACCTCCTCGAAGGCGTGCGGGGCGACACGCGAGGCGAAGCCCCGGCCGGAAAGGTCCGCCTCGCGGATCATTCGCGCGTCGGCGACCTTGCGCTCGATCGGCACCCGGAGCCAATAGGCCGGATAGTGACGCTCGCGATAGGCGGCAAGCTCCTCCGCACTCCAGTCCCCGAGTTCCGCCTCCAGCTCTTCCACCGCCCGCGTGACGCGCTGTTCGTGCGGCAACACGGAATGACCGCCGGTGAGCACCGGTTCGGTCTCGTAGTAGAGCGTGCGCAGAAGCTGGCCCTTCCAGCCGTTGAAGACATTGGGACCGACGGCACGGATGTCGGCGACGGTCAGCACCAGAAGCAGCTTCAGCCGCTCGAGGTTCTGCACGGTACGGGCGAAATCCTCGATCGTCTTGCGGTCGGCGAGGTCGCGCGACTGCGCGGTGGTGCTCATGTCCAGGTGGTGCTCGATCAGCCAGGCCACCGTGTCGGTTTCCGTCGGGCTGAGGCCGAAGCGCGGGCACAGGCGCCGTGCGATGCGGGCGCCGGCGGTCGAATGATCCTCCGGCCGCCCCTTGGCGATATCGTGCAGGAACATGGCGACGAAGAGCACCCGGCGGCTCTGCACCGTCTTGATGAGATCGGTCGACAGCGGATGATCCTCGCCCGCCTCGCCGCGCTCGATCTCGCCAAGAACGCCGATGGAGCGGATCAGGTGCTCGTCCACCGTGTAGTGGTGGTACATGTTGAACTGCATCATGGCGACGACCTTGCCGAAGTCCGGCACGAAACGGCCGAGCACGCCGGTCTCGTTCATGCGCCGCAGAACCGTCTCCGGGTCGTTGCGCGAGGTCAGCACCTGCAGGAACAGCCGGTTCGCCTCGGGATCCTCGCGCACCGCCGGGGTGACAAGCTTGAGCGAGCGGCGCACCAGCTTCAACATTTCCGGGTGCAGCAGCGCCGAAAGCCGGTCGGACACCGCGAACAGCCGGATCAGGTTGACCGGATCCTTCTCGAAAACTCCCGGGCTCGCCACGTTGAGACGACCGTTGTCTATGACGAAATCCGGCGCGCCGGACACCGGCCGGCGGGCCGAGCGGCGGGTGATCCTGCCGATAAGCTGCGAGAGCGGCTGCGGCGCCTTGGCGTGCTGTTCCTCGAGCGCCGCGCAGAAGATGCGGGTCAGGTCGCCCACGTCCTTGGCCACGAGGAAGTAGTGCTTCATGAAGCGCTCGACATCCTTCATGCCCGGATGCTGCGTGTAGCCGAGACGTACCGCGATGTCGCGCTGCAGGTCGAAGGACAGGCGCTCCTCCGCGCGGCCCGTCAGGAAATGCAGGTGGCAGCGCACCGCCCAGAGAAAATCCTCGCCCTTACGGAACCGCTTGATGTCGGCGCGGGTGAAGACCCCGGCCTTGACCAGGCCGGAGCCGGTGCGCACGCGGTAGAAGTATTTCGAGATCCAAAACAGCGTGTTGAGGTCGCGCAGGCCGCCCTTGCCTTCCTTGACGTTGGGCTCGACCAGATAGCGCGAGGCGCCCTGGCGGGTGTGGCGCTGGTCGCGCTCGGCCAGCTTGGCGGCGATGAATTCCGGTCCGGATCCGGCCACGACCTCCTTGTCGAAACGTTCGAGCAGTTCGTCGGTCAGCGTCCGCTCGCCCCAGACATGGCGGGCCTCGAGGATCGCCGTGCGGATGGTCATGTCGGCGCGGGACAGGCGCACGCATTCCTCGACGTTGCGCGTGGCGTGACCGACCTTCAGCCCCATGTCCCACAGCATGTAGAGGATGTATTCCACCACCTGCTCGCCCCAGGGCGTCTGCTTGTAGGGGAGCAGGAACAGCAGGTCGACGTCGGACCCGGGCGCCAGCGTGCCGCGCCCGTAGCCGCCCACCGCGACGATGGACATGCGCTCGGCAGCAGACGGATTTTTCACCCTGTAGACGTGGTGGATCGCGAAGTCGTAGATGACGCGCAGCACCTCGTCCTGGACGTGGCTCAGCCGCTGGGCACAGAGGGTGCCGCCGCCATCCTCGAAGAGACGCTCCTCCACCAGCGCACGCGCATCGCGCATGACCGCCTTGAGTTCGGCGAGCACCTGGCCGCGGATCGCCGTGCCCGACCCGTCGCCGTCGCTTTCCGCCGTCAGCGCGGTGAGGCGATGGCGCAGCGCGTCGGCGTCGATCAGGCCGTCGAAGGGATCCTGCGATTTGGTCATGGTCGCTCTTTCGGACTCAAGGGTCGGGGCGCTCGGCGGCGGCAGGGTACGCGTGCGGGCCGCGCCGGTCGAGGGGCAAGCGGACCATGCACCGGCACGGGTTGCGATTTGGTGGACGCAGCCCCCTAGACGCCGTCGCGTGCGGCGGCGGCCCTGAGCTGGTGCAGGAGATGGGCAAGGCTCTCGCGCGACAGGCCCGGGATCTTGTCGGCGAGCACATTTGCAAGCTCGGTCGCCTCCGGCTCGAGGCCGGCTGTGTCGATGGAGATCTTCGGATCGGACAACTCGGCCAATCGCTGCAGTTCCTCCGCCTCGTCCCAGATGACATTGAAATAGGTGATGATGCGCTGGACCATGAACCAGGTCGGCCGGCCACGCTTGCCGTGTTCGAGCGCGGACAGATAGGCGGGCGAGACATTGAGCGCCGCCGCCATCTCCGAAAGGGTCAGCCCGCGCTTGCGGCGGATTTCGCGGATCTTCGCGCCGAAGGGCGTCATCGTGAACCTCCCCGTCCCGCGCGGCGCACGCGGACATACAGCGCGCCGCCGCCGCCATGGGCGCCATGGGCCTCCTCGAAACCGACGACGAGCCCCCGGAACTCCGCGAAGGACAGCCACTGGGGCACCACACGGCGCAGGATGCCGCGCCCGTCGGCGGCGAGCGATCCGTCCGCGCCCCCCTTGCCGGTGATCACCAGAACGACGGAGGCGCCTTCCGCCTGGGCGCGGGAGAGAAACCCGCGCAGGCGCTGATGCGCCTCTGCCTGGGTGAGGCCGTGCAGGTCGATGCGCGCGTCGATGGCCCGGGTGCCGCGCACCAGCCGCCGGCGCTGGCGCGGCTCAAGGGGGGCAAGCGGCGGAGGCGCCGGGGGCTTCGGCGTCGTCTTGCGGCCGAGCGCCGCGCGCAACGCCTCCTGGCTGACGACGTTCCTTGCCCGCGCCGGCTGACCGACATCCGTTGCCGGCGCCTCGGGAGGCGTCGCCGGGCCATCCTCCGCGGGCGCGGCCTTTTTCTTGCGGGCCCGCAGGCGCGAAGGCGGCGCGATCGGCGTCACGTCCGCCGTGACGGTCTCCCACAACCGGCGCTCCTCGGGCGAGGGATGGCGCCCCTTCCGCCGGCTGCTCACCGCTCCCTCTCCCGCGGCTCCAGCACGTAGAGCGTGCCGCGATGCTGGATGCGCCCGGCCGCCTCGCCGGCTTCGCGGCCCGATCCCAGAAAGAGGTCGCCGCGCCCGTCCCCGACGATTGCGGACCCCGTGTCGTCGGCGATCATGAGCCGGCGGAAGGGCTCCAGGGTTCCCGCCTCGCCGAGCGGCAGGGAGGCGGCGACATAGACCGGCGTGCCGAAGGCATGGCGGCTGGCGTCGATGGCAAGGCTGCGTCCGGCGACAAGCGGCAGGCCGGCCGCCCCGATCGGCCCCTCGCTCTCGTCCGCCTCGATCCGGCGGAAGAAGATATAGGAGCGGTTGCGGCGCAGGACCGCGTCGATCTCCTGCGGGTTGTCGGCAAGCCAGCCGCGCAGCACCTGCATGGTCACCGTTCCCGGCTCCGCAAGCCCGCGCTCGATCATCACCCGTCCGATGGGCGAATAGGGGTGGCCCGTCTTGCCGGCGTAGCCGACCCGCAACACGCCGCCGCCGGCCAGGCGGATGCGGGCCGAACCCTGCACGTGAACATAGAAGGCGTCGACGGGATCGGCGAGCCAGACGAGTTCCAGCCCCCGCCCGGCAAGCGCGCCGTCCATGATCGCGCCCCGGTCGGGAGGAAGGCTCAGCGTGCCGTCTTCGGCGCGCATGGCAAAGGGAAAGCCTTGCGGAAAATCGTCGGGCCGCGAGGCGTCGTCGACGGCGACCAGTTCGGGCGGGCGCATGAGCAGGGGCACACGGTGGCGCGCGTCACGGGTCAGCGAGCCATCGAACTCCGGCTCGAAATATCCGGTGAGAAAGCCCGCCTCGCGAATGCGGACCGGGCGGAACCAGTCCTCGAAGAACCGGCGCGCCGCCTCGTCTCGCTCGGGTCGCGGGCTCGCGGCGGCGGCACGCGCGGCCTCGCAAAGCGCCGGCGAATAGCGCGGCTCGACATCGGGACGCGGGCTGCAGTGGCGCAGGAAGGCGTCCAGCGCCGCGCCGTGGTCGTCGGCATCCCAGCCGGGCAGATCGGAGAAGGCGGTGGTGCGGACACTCATGGCAGCGGGCGGCGCGGGCGTTGATCCGGTTTCGGCAATGGCTGTTTCCGCGCCTCCCAGACACGCGAAAGCCCCCGTCATGACGATGGCGAGGGCACGCGCGGCAGTGGCGAACGGTCCGGCCGGCAAGGCGGTTGCGGTCGAACGCGCCGGCGCGCCGGCCTCCCGTGACCGCGCGGTCCGGCGCATGACGCGCCTACTCGACGGACTCGGTCGCCACCAGACGCCAGTTCGGGTCTCGCGAATTGGTGTCGCGGGCGAAGGTCCAGATGTCGGTGACATCGCTCACCGCGTTGGGATCGCCGTCCACGATGGCGCCGTCCTTGTCGCGGGTGGCGGAAATCAGCTCGCTGCGGAACTTGACCGTGATCTGCGCCGTGCTGCCCTTCATCGCCGCTTCGACGATGTCGGCGCGGTCGATGCCGACGAAGGTGGACTCGATGGTCTCGCCCCGGCTCTCGCGGTCGGAAATGGCGGCGACGAACCCGTCGTAGACCTCCCTGGACAGCAGGCCCTTGAGCATCTTGCGGTCACCGGCGGCGAATGCCGTGACGATCATCTCGTAGGCGCCGCGCGCGCCCTGCAGGAACTGTTGGGGATCGAACGACCGGTCGGCGGAGAGGATCTGGCGCAGTGCATCGTTGAGCGCGCTGCCGCGCGGCGCCACCGTGTCGAGGGTCGCGGTGCTCGCGCCCGTCTGCGGTGCCGGCGGCTCGCCCTGGCCGGGCAGCGAGATCACATTGTCCTCGGCGTCCTGCGGCGACTGGCGCGAGGCGGAACGGTCGCGCTCGCGATCCGGCGTGCCGAACGGATCGAAGGGCGGGCGCTCGGTTCCGGTCCGCCGGCCGAGCACATTGCGCAGCCTGAGGAAGATCACGACCGCCAGAACCAGAAAGATCAGTGTGGTGACGTCGAACATTTGACCCATTTCGCATTCGGCCGGATCGCCCCGGGACACGCTGCCGGGATCCCGTCCCGCAGCGCCGCCCCCGCAACGGATCCGCGCATGTGTCCGGCAACACCACCCGGTTCGACCGGGCAAGCTGCGGATCGCTCTGTGACACATCCTGTCATCTGAGTCCAATATAAGGACGGTCACGGCAACATCCAGCCTCGATGATGGCCGGAACCGTCTCGTTCGCGCAATCATCGCGGCCTTGTGCGCGAGACGGGCTCGCAATCCCCGCGATGATCGCCTACCTGTGGGGTGCGGACCCGCCGAACGGCCTTACCGTCACCGGTCGGCGTCCGCGACAACCTGCAACCGGGACACCTGCGCGCCAACCATGCCCATCGGTCTTATCATCCTTCTGCTGCTCATCGGCCTTCCGCTCGTCGAGATCACGGTCTTCATCCAGGTCGGCTCCGAGATCGGCGCGCTCTGGACCATCCTGCTCACGGTCGCCACCGCGATCGCGGGATCGCTCATGCTGCGCATCCAGGGACTGACTCTCCTGACGAGAATGCGCGGCGAGATGGATCGCGGCGAGGTGCCCGGCGCCGATCTCGTGGAAGGCGCGCTGATGGTCGTCGCCAGCATCCTGCTGCTCATTCCAGGCTTCGTGACCGACGCGTTCGGCCTGCTGCTCTTCGTGCCGCCGGTGCGCAGGATCATCGCCGGTCAGGTCATCCGCAACGCCCGCGTCACCGTGGTGCGCGCCGAGGCGCAGCGCCGGGGCGGGGGCGCGGGCGTCGTCGACCTGGACGCGGACGACTGGGAGACCAAGGACGGCGGCGCGGGACGGCGCGGACCCTCGTCCGGCGGATCGTCGCCCTGGATTTCCGACGGTCGCAACCCGGACGGCCGCAACCCGGGCGGGAACCGCGAGCCGGATTAACCCTTCCTGTACGCATTGCCCCTAGCATACCGGTCCGTGTGCGGGGGGCCGGACGCAGAACAAGGGATCGGTCATGGCCGAAGGAGGATCGCAGCGCGTCGACTGGGTCGATGCGGCGAAAGGCATCTGCATCATCTTTGTGGTGATGATGCACTCGACCCTGGGGACCGAGAAGGCCGCCGACGCGACCGGCTGGATGGGGCATGTGGTCGAGTTCGCGCGCCCCTTCCGTATGCCGGACTTCTTCATGATCTCCGGCTTGTTCCTGGCCCAGGTCATCGACCGCCCATGGCGGCGCTATCTCGACCGCAAGGTCGTGCACTTCTTCTATTTCTACATCCTGTGGCTGACCATCCAGTTCGCGTTCAAGGCGCCGGGAATGGCCGCCGAGGCGGGAAGCTGGCACGCGCCGCTTTCCGAATATCTTCTGGCCTATGTGCAGCCGTTCGGCACGCTGTGGTTCATCTACATGCTGCCGGTGATGTTCGTGATCACCCGCGCGCTGCGCGAGGCCCGCGTGCCGTGGCAGGCGACGCTCGCGGCGGCGGCTGTCCTGCACCTCGCCCCGATCCACACCGGCTCCGTGCTGATCGACGAGTTCAGCTCGCGCTATGTCTTCTTCTTCTCCGGCTACATCTTCGCCGCGCGGGCCTTCGCCCTCGCCGCATGGGCCCGTGCCCACCTGCCGCTCGGCCTCGCCGGCCTCGGCGCATGGGCGCTGGTGAACGGCACCCTCGTCGCCCTCGGTTTCGCGGATCAGCCGCTCGTCAGCCTTGCGCTCGGCACCGCCGGCGCGCTTGCCGTCATCGTCACCGCGGCCCTGCTCACCGAGAGCGGACTGGCACGACCGCTGGTGCACTGCGGCGAGAACTCGATCGTCATCTATCTCGCGTTCTTCCTGCCCATGGCGGTCACGCGCATCGTGCTCCTCAAGACCGGGATCATCACGGACATCGGCACCATCTCGCTTCTGGTGACCACGGCCGGCGTGCTCGGGCCGCTGATCCTGTTCGAGATCGTGCGGCGCACGGGCCAGGGGTGGTTCCTGTTCCGCCGGCCGGCCTGGGCGCGGCTCGAGCCGGAAACGCCCCGGCCCCGGGCTCCGCAGGCGGCCGAATAGGCCGTACATAAACAGGGCAGGGACCGACATACGGTCTTTCCCTTCCTGGCGCGGGCGGGCATGATCCGCGCCATGTCGAACGAAGCCGCCTCCGCCCTCACCGCCGACGACCATCTGATCCTGGTCGATGGCTCCACCTTCATCTTCCGCGCCTACCACGCGCTGCCGCCGCTGACCCGCAAGTCGGACGGCCTGCCGGTGGGCGCGGTCTCGGGCTTCTGCAACATGCTGTGGAAGCTGCTGCAGGAGGGGCTTTCGCCGGAGCCGGGCGACGAGCCCACGCACATGGCGGTGATCTTCGATCATTCGGCCAAGACGTTCCGCAGCGAGATCTACCCCGAGTACAAGGCGCAGCGCCCGGAGCCGCCGGAGGACCTGATCCCGCAGTTCGGTCTCATCCGCGAGGCCACGCGGGCGTTCTGCGTCCACTGCATCGAGCAGGAGGGCTTCGAGGCCGACGACCTGATCGCCACCTACGCCCGGCAGGCGGCGGCGGCCGGGGCCAGGGTCACGATCGTGTCCGGCGACAAGGACCTGATGCAGCTCATCGGGCCGCGCGTCTCCATGATCGACACGATGAAGAACAAGACCTTCGCCGAGGCGGACGTGTTCGAGAAGTTCGGCGTCGGCCCGGACAAGGTGATCGAGGTGCAGTCGCTGGCCGGCGACAGCGTCGACAACGTGCCCGGCGTGCCCGGCATCGGCCTGAAGACGGCGGCCCTTCTCGTCAACGAGTTCGGCGACCTGGAAACGCTGCTCGGCAAGGCCGACACCATCAAGCAGAAGAAGCGGCGCGAGAACCTGATCGAGTTCGCGGAGCAGGCCCGGATCTCGAAGCGGCTCGTCACGCTCAAGGACGACGTTCCGGTGGAGGATCCGGTCGGCGGCCTGAAGGTCACCGACTTCGACGCCACGCGGGCGATCGCCTTCCTCAAGGCGATGGAGTTCACCACGCTCACACGCCGTGTGGCGGAATCCGCCGGTCTCGAGGCCGGCGAGGTGACACCCGCCAGCTTCGCCATCCGCGGCTGGGACGAGCCGGACGGCAAGGGCCGCCTGTCCCCGGCAGGCCCGGCGGCACGCGGCGAGGACGCCGGTGCAGGCACCACGGCGCCCGGAGGCGGGGCCTCCGGCGCGGGAGGCGGCGCGCCGGACACCTCGCAAGGCTCCACCACCGGCCCGTGGAGCGCACAGGCGCGCGCGGACGCCGCCGCTGCCGCCGCGATGGACACGCCCGTCGACACCTCGGCCTACGAGTGCGTTCGCGACATGGAGCAGCTCAGGGCCTGGATCGCCGAGGCGATCGAGCTCGGCGTCGTGGCGGTGGACACGGAAACCACCTCGCTCGACGCGATGCAGGCCGACCTCGTCGGCGTGTCGCTGGCCACCGCTCCGGGCAAGGCCTGCTACATCCCTCTCGCCCATGTGGACGGGGAAGGCGACCTGCTGGGTGGCGGCGGGCTCGTCGAGGGACAGATCCCGATCAGGGAGGCGCTCGACGCGCTGAGGGAGCTTCTCGAGCATCCCGGCGTCCTCAAGATCGCGCAGAACCTCAAATACGACTGGCTCGTGCTCAAGCGGCACGGCATCGAGGTCGCCCCCTTCGACGACACCATGCTGCTGTCCTACACGCTCGACGCGGGCAAGGGCGGCAACGGCATGGACGCGCTCGCCGAACGCTGGCTCGGCCACACCCCGATCCCCTTCAAGGACGTGGCGGGCTCGGGCAAGTCGATGATCACCTTCGACAAGGTGGCCATCGACACCGCGACCGCCTATGCGGCCGAGGACGCGGACGTGACGCTGCGCCTGTGGCAGATCCTCAAGCCACGGCTGGCGGCGGAGGGCATGACCACCGTCTACGAGCGGCTGGAACGGCCGATGGTGCCGGTCTTGGCGCGCATGGAGGCGCGCGGCATCTCCATCGACCGGCAGATGCTGTCCCGGCTTTCGGGCGATTTCGCGCAAGGCATGGCCGCCCTGGAGTCCGAGATCCACGAGATGGCGGGCGAGACCTTCAACATCGGCAGCCCGAAGCAGCTCGGCGACATCCTGTTCGGCAAGATGGGCCTTCCCGGCGGCAAGAAGACCAAGACCGGCGCCTGGTCGACCTCGGCGTCCGTTCTCGAGGATCTGGCCGCCGAAGGACACGAACTGCCCTCGCGCATCGTCGACTGGCGCCAGCTCTCAAAGCTCAAGTCGACCTATTCCGACGCGCTGCCGGGCTTCGTGAACCCGGAGACGGGGCGCGTGCACACGTCCTATGCGCTCGCGGCGACCACCACGGGCCGCCTGTCGTCTTCCGAGCCGAACCTGCAGAACATTCCGGTGCGCACGGAAGCCGGGCGCAAGATCCGCAAGGCCTTCATCGCGGAAGAGGGCATGAAGCTGGTCTCGGCCGACTACAGCCAGATCGAGCTGCGCGTGCTGGCCCACATGGCCGACATCGGCCAGCTCAAGCAGGCCTTCGCCGACGGGCTCGACATTCACGCGCTCACCGCCTCGGAGATGTTCGGCGTGCCGATCGAGGGCATGGATCCCATGGTCCGCCGGCGGGCCAAGGCGATCAACTTCGGCATCATCTACGGCATCTCGGCCTTCGGCCTCGCCGCCCAGCTCGGCATTCCGCGCGGCGAGGCGGCGGAGTATATCTCCACCTACTTCAAGCGCTTCCCGGGCATTCGCGACTACATGGACGAGACCAAGGCCTTCGTTCACGCCCATGGCTACGTGACGACCATCTTCGGTCGCCATGCCCACTATCCCGACGTCAACACCAAGAACCCGAACATGCGCGCCTTCTACGAGCGCGCCGCGATCAATGCACCGATCCAGGGTTCGGCCGCCGACATCCTGCGCCGCGCCATGCTGCGCATGGAGGAACGCCTGTCGGCCTCGACGCTCTCGGCGAAGATGCTGCTGCAGGTGCATGACGAGCTGATCTTCGAGGTGCCGGAAGCGGAAGTGGACAAGACCATCCCGCTCATCCGGGAGGTGATGGAGACCGCCGCCGAACCGGCCGTCACGCTCTCCGTGCCGCTGCAGGTGGACGCCCGCGCCGCCGACAACTGGGACGAGGCGCACTGACCCGTCGCCCCGCGCGGGACCTCAGTCGAGATCGTCCGCACGCTCGCCGGGTGCGATGCGTCTGAGGTCGGTGACGCCGGCCTCGTCCAGCAGGCGTGCCTCGACCGCCGAAAGCCCCGCCTCCAGCGCCCGGAGCGCCTCCGGTCCGAGTTCGCGGCACAGGGATTTCTGGTAGGAGCGGGCAAGCCCGGCAAGCTCGCGGTAGACCGCCTCTCCCGATGCGGTGAGTTCCAGGTGCTCGATGCGCCGGTCGGCCTCGTCCGCCCTGCGCGACAGCCAGCCGCGCGCCTGAAGCGCCGCAACGGCGCGGCTTACCTTCGTCTTGTGCATGGTCGAGCGGCGCGCGATCTCCGTCGCCGTGGTCCGTCCCGCCTCGCCCAGGATGGCAAAGCAGCGCCATTCCTGCCGGGTGATGCCATGCGCGGCGCGATAGGCCTCGGCGAAGCGGCGGCTGACCAGTTCCGACGCGCGCACCAGCCGGTACGGCAGGAAGGCCTCGAGAACCAGGCGCTCGGCCCCGTCCACGATCCCGTCGTCCGCGCAGCCCCCCTGATCCGTCTCGTCTTTCTGGTGCATCGCCATGCTCCCGCGCCCGGTCCGCACCCTGTCGGCAGGCGGGCGCGCCAATCCCTGTTGATAGTTACAAGCTAAACAGTTACATATGCAACTATCAACCGTCTGCATCAGGAGGGATCAGACATGACGCTTTCCTACATGCCGGGCTTCGGCAACGATTTCGAGACGGAATCGCTGCCCGGCGCCCTGCCCCAGGTCCAGAATTCACCCCAGCGCGCGCCTTACGGCCTCTATGCCGAGCAGCTTTCCGGCTCCCCCTTCACCGCGCCGCGCGGGACCAACGAACGCTCATGGCTGTACCGCATCCGCCCGTCCGTGAAGCACTCGGGCCGCTACAAGCGCGTCGCGCTTCCCGCGTGGAAGAGCGCGCCGCATGTGGAGGAGCACACGCTCGCGCTCGGCCAGCTACGCTGGGATCCGGTTCCCTATCCCTCGATCCCCACCACGTTCCTGGCCGGAATGCGCACCGTCACCACCGCCGGTGACGTGCATACCCAGGTGGGCATGGCCAGCCACGTCTATGTGGCGACCGCCGACATGGTCGACGAGTTCTTCTTCAACGCCGACGCCGAGCTTCTGATCGTGCCGCAGGAAGGCCGCCTCGAGGTCGCCACCGAGCTCGGCATCATGGAGGTGTCGCCCAAGGAGATCTGCGTGATCCCGCGCGGCATGATCTTCCGGGTACGCCTTCCGGACGGAAAGGCGCGCGGCTACGTCTGCGAGAACTACGGCGCCAAGTTCACCCTGCCGGACCGTGGTCCGATCGGCGCCAACTGCCTCGCCAATCCGCGCGACTTCAAGACGCCGGTCGCCTGGTACGAGGACAAGGACGGCGAGTGCCGGCTCATCGTGAAGTGGTGCGGCGAGTTTCACGAGACGACGCTCCAGGCCTCGCCTCTCGACGTGGTGGCCTGGCACGGCAACTACGCGCCCTACAAGTACGACCTGACCACCTATTCGCCGGTTGGGGCGATCCTGTTCGACCATCCCGATCCGTCGATCTTCACCGTGCTCACCGCGCCGTCGGGCGAGGAAGGCACGGCGAACATCGACTTCGTGATCTTCCCCGAACGCTGGATGGTGGCCGAGCATTCCTTCCGCCCGCCGTGGTACCATCGCAACATCATGTCCGAATTCATGGGCCTGATCTGCGGCCAGTACGACGCCAAGGAAGAGGGCTTCGTGCCGGGCGGCATGAGCCTGCACAACATGATGCTCCCGCACGGTCCGGACGCGGCCGGTTTCGAGAAGGCCAGCCGCGCCGATCTCAAGCCGGTGAAGCTGACCGACACGATGGCGTTCATGTTCGAGACCCGTTTCCCGCAGCACCTGACCCGGTTCGCGGCGGAACTCGAAACCCTGCAGGACAACTACATCGACTGCTGGGAGCCGCTGAAGAAGCGGTTCGACGGCACCATCGAAGGCAACTGGGACTGAGAGCGCACACATGAAACTCGCAACCCTTCGCGACGGCAACCGGGACGGCAAGCTCGTCCTCGTCAACCGGTCGCTGACCCGCTGCACCGACGCGGCACACATCGCGCCGACCCTGCAGGCGGCGCTTGATGCCTGGGACAAGGTGGCGCCGAAGCTCGCCACGCTCGCCGAAAGCCTCGAGCACGACGCGGTGCCCTCGTTCCGCTTCCACGAGCATGACGCCCTGTCGCCGCTGCCGCGCGCCTACCAGTGGGCGGACGGATCGGCCTACGTCAATCACGTGGAACTGGTGCGCAAGGCCCGCAACGCTGAGATGCCGGCAAGCTTCTGGACCGACCCGCTCATGTACCAGGGCGGTTCCGACAGCTTCCTCGCCCCGCGCGATCCGATCGTGATGGCCGACGAGGCCTATGGCATCGACATGGAAGGCGAGGTCGCCGTCATCACGGGCGACGTGCCGATGGGCGCGACGCGCGAGGAGGCCGCCGCCGCGATCCGCCTCGTCATGCTGGTCAACGACGTCAGCTTGCGCGGCCTGATCCCGGCCGAGCTGGGCAAGGGCTTCGGGTTCTTCCAGTCCAAGCCGTCCTCCGCCTTCTCGCCGGTGACGGTGACGCCGGAGGAACTGGGCGACGCGTGGGACGGCGGCAAGGTCTCCCTGCCGCTCCACGTCGACCTGAACGGCAAGCCCTTCGGCCGCGCGGAAGCCGGCGTCGACATGACCTTCGACTTCCCGACGCTTGTCGCCCATGCCGCGAAGACACGTCCGCTGTCGGCGGGCACCATCGTCGGCTCGGGCACGGTGTCGAACAAGCTCGACGGCGGTCCCGGCAAGCCGGTCGCCGAAGGCGGTGTCGGCTACTCCTGCATCGCCGAGATCCGCATGATCGAGACCATCGAGAGCGGCGCTCCCAAGACGCCCTTCATGCGCTTCGGCGACACGGTTCGCGTCGAGATGCTCGACCGCGAGGGTCATTCGATCTTCGGCGCCATCGAGCAGACCGTCGAGAAGTACGAAAAGGGCTGACGGCCCGCATCCGGGGGCGCGGTGCACCGCCGCCACGCCCCCGGAGCGCACGCGCGCGCCCCGCGTGCAGGCTTGCAGAGCGGACGAAACGTGGCCCCGGACCGCGACGACAGCGGTCTCATTGCGAGGGGGATCCGGATGAAGACGTTTTGGCTTGTTGCAGGTGTGCTTCTGCTGCCCGTTCCCGCCCTTGCGCTCGACGCGGGCGCCCCGGTGCGCGCCGTCATGGCCGCCGCCGAGGCGAACTGGTCCGACCAGCCGGGCGAGTACCAGGACTATTTCTCGAAAGAGAGGCTCGCCACGCTCTACAGCGCGGGCTTCGTTGCGCTCTATCGCGCGGCCTCCGACACGCCGTTCGCCAGGGAGGCGGGAACTCCCTTCGACTGGGACGTGATCGTCAACGCACAGGACGGCTGCCCGCTGCAGAACCTGAGCGTGACCCCATCCGGCCGGGAGGGCGATGCGACACTCGTCAGCGCCCGGTTCCAGAACATGACCTGTTTCGGCACCGATCCCGAGTATCAGGCCTACAGCGAGGCAACCTTCGTCGTCGTGGAGGAGGACGGCCGGGCCGTGATCGACGACATCGTCCAGACCATGGACGGGGAACGCCTGTCGCTGAGCGCGCAGATGCGGGAGATCGCCGGCCAGCAGTGAGAATTCGCCTCCGGCGCCTGCCGGAGGACATGACGATGCGGGCGATGGAGGCGCCCGCTGCCGGACGGCGATGACGGCCGGCCTTCGGGAGGACACATGACCAAGATCTTCGAGACACCGCTTTATCCCTATCGCCGGTCGGCCGACCAGGACGCGGACTCGCCCGTGCGCCACAAGGTGGTCGTGCTGGGGGCGGGGCCGGTCGGGCTCGCCGCCGCCATCGACCTCGTCCAGCAGGGCGTTTCCGTCGTCGTTCTCGATGAAAACGACAAGGTAAGCTGGGGGTCGCGCGCCATCTGCTTCGCCAAGCGTCCGCTGGAGATCCTCGACCGGCTCGGCTGCGGGCAGAAGATGGTCGACAAGGGCGTGGTGTGGAACCTCGGCAAGGTCTTCTTCGGCGACCGCAAGGTCTACGACTTCAACCTGCTGCCGGAGGAGGGACACAAGCGCCCCGCCTTCATCAACCTGCAGCAATATTACCTGGAACTGCATCTGGTCGAGCGGCTGCTCGAACTCGCCGACGAGACCGGTCTGGTCGAGCTGCGCGGCGGCAACAGGGTCAACAATGTGACGCCGCTTGCGGACGGCGTGCGCCTCGACGTGGAGACGCCCGAGGGCGGCTATGCACTCGAAGCGGACTGGCTGGTCGCCTGCGACGGTGCCGGATCGCCGACGCGCTCCCTGATGGGGCTCGATTTTCGCGGCCGGGTGTTCGAGGACAATTTCCTCATTGCCGACGTCGTGATGAAGGCGGACTTTCCCACCGAGCGCTGGTTCTGGTTCGATCCGCCGTTCAACCGCGACCAGTCGGCCCTGCTTCACAAGCAGCCCGACGACGTGTGGCGCATCGATCTCCAGCTCGGCTGGGACATCGATCGCGAGGCGGAGAAGGACCCGGAGCGGGTACGGGCGAAACTCAGGGCCATGCTCGGCGATGAGGTCGAGTTCGAGCTCGAATGGGTCTCGATCTACACCTTCCAGTGCCGGCGGATGGAACGCTTCCGCCACGGACGCGTGATCTTCGCCGGCGACGCCGCGCACCAGGTCTCGCCCTTCGGCGCGCGCGGAGCCAACTCCGGGTTCCAGGACACGGACAACCTGGCCTGGAAGCTCGCGCTGGTCATCGACGGCAAGGCCCCGGAGAGCCTGCTCGACACCTATGACCTCGAGCGCGTGCAGGCAGCCGACGAGAACATTCTCAACTCGACCCGCTCCACCGACTTCATCACGCCCAAGAGCCACGCCAGCCGGGTCTTCCGCGATGCCGTGCTGGAACTCGCCGAGCGACATGCCTTCGCCCGCCCGCTGGTCAACTCGGGCCGCCTGTCGCTGCCGGCGATCCACGACGGTTCGCCGCTCAATGGCACGCCGGAAAACGGCGACGACACGCGGGACCTGCCGGACCGCACCAGGCCCGGCGCCCCGGCAAGCGACGCCCCGCTGTCCCGGGGCTTCCTCATCGACCGGCTCGGCAGCGGCTTCACTCTGCTCGGCATCGGCATCGAGGTGCCGGACACGCTCGAAATCGACGGCATTCCGGTGAAGGGCATCAGCCTTGCCGCGGACGACGACCCGTCCGGTGCCCTGGCCGGGCGCTATCTGGGCGAGGCGAGGGCCGGCGTCTACCTGATCCGCCCGGACCAGCACGTCGCCGCCCGCTGGACCACGTTCGACACCGCCCGCGTGGAGCGTGCGCTCCGGCGCGCGGCAGGTCGCGCGGATCGGGCGGCATGAGCAGGAGGGAGCCCACCATGAGCCAGACGACGCCGGACAGCCTGACGCTGTCGCCCAACATTCCCGATCCCGACGGTTTCTACGCCGAGCTCATCGGCCTGCACGAGGGGCTTTCGCGCGAGGAGAGCGAGGCGCTCAACGCGCGCCTCGTCCTCGTGTTGGCCAATCACGTCGGCGACCGGGAGATCCTCCGCGCGGCTCTTGCCGCGGCGAAAGAGGTCACGCCCACGGGCTGACCCCTGCAAGACCGGCGGCGCGCGACGGGCTGAGGGGCCTCGCGCGCGCGGCCAGCACAGAACGCGGACGGGGCGTTCCCATTTTCGACACGAAACGGGAGAGCCCGACATGAGTGCTGCACAGAACCTGAAGATCGACCGGATCCACCACGTCGCCTATCGCTGCAAGGACGCGAAGGAGACGGTGAACTGGTACGTCGACAACCTGAACATGGGCTTCGTGCTCGCCATCGCCGAGGACCGCGTGCCCTCGACCCATGAGCCCGATCCCTACATGCACGTCTTCCTCGATGCGGGGCAGGGCAACGTGCTTGCCTTCTTCGAGCTCCCCACCAAGCCGGAGATGGGCAAGGACCCCAACACGCCGGAATGGGTCCAGCACATCGCCTTCAAGGTGAAGGATCGTGAGACGCTGGTCGGCTACAAGGAAAAGCTCGAGGCCAACGGCATCGAGGTGCTCGGTGTCACCGACCATTCGATCTTCCATTCGATCTACTTCTTCGATCCCAACGGCCACCGGGTCGAGCTTGCCTGCCCGGATCCCGAGGAAGAGGACATGCTCGCCAGGCTCGACTCGGTGAAGTGGGACATGCTCGAGGAATGGTCAAAGACCAAGCGGGCGCCCCAGCACGCCGCCTGGCTGCACGCCAAGGAACTGAAGAAGGATACGGCGGACGCCTGATCGCCGGCACCGGGCAAGCGCGCGTCTCAGGAAGTGCGCCAGTCCCAGACGGGTTCGAGGCGCCGGGCGGCAACGTCCGGCGCCTTCCCGCTTTCGGCGCGCGGCGGTCGGACAGCCTCCACGGCCTCCAGCCGAAAGGCCGGCATGGCCGCATCCACCGGCAGACAAAGCGCCAGTGCGTGACGCGCCTCCGTGCCCTCCAGAAGCATCTGCGCGAAACCGTAGTCACGCGGCCCCGGCCCCACGGGGTCCGCCACCCCGAGTGCTGTCCGGCAGCTTTCCGGTACCCGATCGGCGTGGCGGGCGAACGCCAGCAGCCCCGCGCCGGGAAACGTGAAGGAGAAGGTGTCGAGCGGCAGCGACAGGCCGAGCCCGGTCGCCTTCAGGAAGCTCTCCTTGAGCGACCAGAGCGTGAAGAACCGGCGCAGGCGCTCGCCATCGGGCAGGAGGAACAGATCCTCCACCTCGACGGGGGCGAAGAAGCGGTTCGCCACGGCGAGATCGACGCTGCGCCCCGCATCCTCCGCATCGAGTCCCAGCGGCCCGTCTTCCGCCGCGCCGACGGCGATCGCGACAAGACCGCGGGTGTGGGCGAGAGAAAAGGCCAGCGGGGGGAGCCCCGGAGCAACGCCCGGCTTGCCGTACGGCCCGGCCGAGAACCGCCAGTCGGCCGGCTCGATGTGCGGGCACTTTCGCGTCAGCGCGAGTCGCAACAGGCCGTGCGCGACCGTGTACTGACGCGCAAGATGCTCGAAGCGGAACCGGGACCGGCGCGCGCGTTCGCCCGCATCGAGCAGGGGATCGAGCGCCTCGGCTCCCACGAGCCGGGCGTCCTCGCAGACCCAGAGGATCGTATCCTGCGTCATTGCACCCGTCGTCGCCTCGCCGCGTGTCCACCCGACCCGGAGAGTAGCGGGGGAACGGCTGCGGGGGAACGGAAGATCAGGTCAGCGCGGTGACGGCACGCTCTATCCCGCGCAACTCGGCAAGCCCGCGCAGCCGTCCGACCGCCGGATAGCCGGGCGTGGAGACCTTGCGGAGATCGTCGAGGATCTGGTGACCGTGGTCGGGCCGCATGGGCAGCGAGACCGCGCGGCGGCGCTCCTCCGCGACAACAGCGCGAACCATGGCCACCATGTCCACGTCGCCGTCGAGATGGGCCGCCTCGTGGAAGCTCTCCAGATCCTCCTCGCGCTTCGTCGCGCGCAGATGCAGGAAGTGGACCCGTTCCGCATGGGCCTGGAACATGGCAACGAGATCGTTGTCGGCGCGCACGCCATAGGAGCCGGTGCAGAAGGTGAAGCCGTTCGCCGGGCTGTCGACCATGGCCGCGATCGCATCCATGTCGGCGGCGGTGGAGACGATGCGCGGCAGGCCGAAGAGCGGGCGGGGCGGATCGTCGGGATGGATCGCGAGCCTTGCGCCCTCGCGTTCGGCAACCGGCACGACCCGCTTCAGGAACGCCTCGAGATTGCGGCGCAGCCCTTCGGCGCCCAGCCCGTCATAGGCGGCGAGGCGGGCGCGGAACGCCTCGATCGAATAGCTTTCCTCGGAGCCCGGCAGGCCGGCGATGACATTGTCGCAAAGGCGCTGGCGCGCATCTGCCGACAGGGCGTCATGATAGCGCTTCGCGGCTTCCCGGCGCTCCGCCGTATAGTCCGCGTCCGCCCCCTCGCGCTCCAGGATGAACAGGTCGAAGGCGGCCAGTGCCGTCTGGTCGAAACGCAGGCAGCGCGCGCCGTCTTCAAGCTCGTGCGCAAGGTCCGTGCGCGTCCAGTCCAGCACCGGCATGAAGTTGTAGCAGATGGTGGTGATGCCGGCGCGGGCGAGATTTGCGAGGCTTTCGGCCCAGGCGTCCGCATGGGCCTCCCAACCCGGAGCACCGGTCTTGATGTCCTCGTGCACGGGAATGCTCTCGACCACGGACCAGGTGAGGCCGGCGGCCTCGATCTCGGCCTTGCGAAGCGCGATGCGCTCGGGCGTCCACACGACGCCGTTCGCAAGATCGTGCAGGGCGGAGACCACGCCGCTCGCGCCAGCCTGGCGCACGTCGCTCAGGGAAACCGGGTCGGCGGGTCCGAACCAGCGCCAGGTGTGCAACATCGTTCAGTGTTCCATGTCTTGTCGAAAAGGCCGTCCGCTCAGCGGGACCGACCGGGAAAGGTGCCGCTCAGGACCCGGCCGCCACGACCGGACCGCTGTCGAACAGGTAGCCGTCGAAATGCGGGTCATCCACGTCGGACAGGTCGAGCAGGGTGCGGCGCACGTTTTCAAGGTGCTGCCACATGGCCTGCCGCGCGCCGGCGGGATCGCGGGTCTGCAGGGCTGCGAGGATGCGGCCGTGATCTTCGAGCCACTTCTTGCGGTAACCGCCGTCGAAGATGCGCGCGTGAAGCCTGGCCCACATGGGACTCTGCTCGCGCTTGCGCCACAGTTCGTCGATCATGTCGACGAGCACGCCGTTCTGCGTCGCCTCGGCGATGAGGTGATGGAACAGTTCGTCGCCGGAATAGTCGCCCGTGTTCTCCTCGATGGCGCGGCGCTCCATTTCCAGCGCCTCGCGCATGCGCAGGATGTCGGCCTTGGTCACCATGGTGGCGGCGAAGGCGGCGATCGAGCTTTCCAGCACCTGCCGCGCCTGCAGCAGTTCGAAGGGACCGATGTCCGCGCGCGCGGCCTGGGCCTCGCCGGAGGGCAGGCGGGCGACATAGATGCCCGAGCCCTTGCGCACGTCCACGAGCCCCTCGATCTCCAGCATGATGACCGCCTCGCGCACCAGCGAGCGGCTGACGCCCATCTCCTCGGAGATCTGGCGCTCCGTCTTCAGCCGGTCGCCGACGCCATAGGCGCCGGAGGCCAGATCGTCCCTCAGGGCGTCCGCCACCTCCTCGTAGCGGCGCCTGGCCGGTGTATCGCTCATGCGGTTTCCTCCCGCGCTGCATCCGCGGCCTGCGCGTCACGCGCCGCGTCGTCCTCGCGACGCTCGGCGTAGTAGGCGGCAAGCACGTCGAAGGGCTTCTTCCGCGTCGCCTTGTCGGCCGCGATCAGGCCCTTCTTGTTGTATCCACGCTGGAATATATTTTGCCGGCGTTCGACACGGAAGTCATACAGGATCCAGGGCGACATGCCCTTGACGTAATCGAGCGGGCGCAGCGTGGCGATCTGCTTCTCGTAGACCTCGGTCATATAGGCTTCGCTGAACAGGCCCCGCCTGGGCGCGCCCTCGCCGATGGCGCCGTCCGCGCCGGTCTCGGAGATCACCACCGGCTTGCCGGGGTTGGAATTGGCGCCGATGGCGACGAGGTCCTCGAAATTCTCCTCGTACCAGCCGTAATACTCGTTGATGCCGATGACGTCGATGTGCTCGGCCAGCCGGTCCTCGATGCGGTTGCGCGCGTGGTTGACCAGGCAGGCGGCGGAGGTGAGGCGGGTCGGGTCGAGCGCCTTCGCGGTGTCCGCGAGCCCCTTCATGAAGGCCAGCCGCGCATCCGTGTCCGGGTTCTCGTTGCCCACCGACCAGATGATGACGCTGGCGCGGTTGCGGTCGCGCTTCACCAGCTCGCAAAGCTGATTGCGGGCGTCCTCGTAGGTGGCGGGATCGTCGAAGGCGATCGCCCAGTAGACCGGGATCTCCTCCCACAACAGGAAGCCCATCTCGTCGGCGATCTCGGCGGCGCGCTCGTGGTGGGGATAATGCGCAAGCCGCAGGTAGTTGCAATTGAGCTCGCGGGCGTGGGCGAAGCGCCGGCGCAGGTCGTCCTCGCTGGTGACCTTGCCGTGGACCGCGTCATCCTCGTGCACGGAAATGCCGCGCAGGAACAGCGCCTTGCCGTTGAGCCTGATCTCGTCGCCGACCCGCTCGATGCGGCGGAAGCCGACGCGATCGCTGACACTGTCCCCGCCCGCGGAAAGCCGCACGTCGTAGAGCTTCGGATTTTCCGGCGACCACAGTTCCGGGGCTGCCTCCAGCGTGACCTCGCCCCGCCCCCCGGCGTCGAGGGGAATATCGCAGGCGATGCCGAGGCCGGCGATCTCAAGACGCGCGCTCGTCGCGCCCTCCACCTCGACCTCGGCGCGGATGCGGCTGTCGCTGCCGTCGGGCACCAGATGAACGAAGAGGTCGCGGATCACCGTCTTCGGCGTCTCGTAGAGCGCCACCTCGCGGTAGACGCCGCCATAGTTGAACCAGTCCGTGTTGCGCATGGGCACGCGATCGAGCGTGCGCGCGTTGTTGACCATCAGCATGAGCCAGTTGCGGCCCTCGCGCAGGTGGTCGGTCAATTCGCAGAAGAAGGGCGTGGACCCGCCGACGTGATTGCCCAGGAACACGCCGTTCAGGAAGACCTTGCAATCGTACTGCGCGGCACCGACGCGCAGAAAGCGGCGCTTGCCGTCCTGCGGCGTGCCGACGTCGAGCGGGCGGGTGTACCAGGCCGAGCCCTCGAAGAAGTACCACTTCTCCTTCAGCATCTGCCAGCAGGAGGGCACCGGGACGGTCTCTCCCTCGTAAGGGTCGTAGTCCCAGGGCTCGGCGCGCTCTTCCGCGGCCATGGGTTCCATGGCGAACCACTTCTGGCGCAGTCCGGTGTCGAGCAGGTCGACGCAGAAGTTCCAGTCGCCGTCGAGGCTGATCCCGCTTCGGCCACCGGAGAAGATCATGGTGGAGCTGTTCAGCGTGCGGGTGTCGTAGGGCCGCCCGTAGTCCTCGTCATGCAGGCACTGCAGCGCGTTCTCGGCAAGGGGAGAGCGTTCGAGCACGGCAAGGTCTCCGGTGTTTGTATCGAGGAAAGCGGCACGATGCGACGCGACGACGCCGACCCTTCAGCGTCTCGGCGCGGTGTCCGGGAAACCGGCCGCGGCGTGACGCCGCGGCCGGATGCGGGTGGACGGCGGGCGCAAGCGCCTCGGGCCGTCCGGTCCCGGGAGGACCCTGTCCCTTTCGGGGATCGGGTTCGGCGCGGCCTTACTCGGCCGCCGCCTTGATGCGCTCGATCAGGTCGGCGACGCGCGGCGAGGCCTTGGCGGCTTCCTCGTGCATCGGCAGGACCTTCTCGACGAACGGCGCCTTGTCGACCTCGATGAACTTCACGCCGAGCTCGTTCTTGGCCTGCTCGATACCCTCGGCAACCTGCTTGTTCCAGTTGTCACGGTGGAAGTCCATGGACTCGCGGGCGGCCTCCTTGAGGGCCTTCCGCTCTTCCTCGGACAGCGAATCCCAGGTCTGGGTGGAGATCATCACCACCGACGGGATCATCGTGTGCTCGTCGTTGGAATAGACCTTGGCAACCTCGCCGTGACGGGCGGAGGTGAGGGCGAGCGGGTTGTTTTCCGCGCCGTCGACCACGCCCTGCTGAAGCGCGCTGTAGAGCTCGCCCCAGGCGATCGGCGTCGGGCTGCCGCCGAGCAGTTCGACCATGCGGATCGCCGACGGGCTCGGCTGGACGCGGATCTTCATGCCCTCGAGATCGGCCGGCGAGTTGATCTCCTTGTTGGCATAGAAGGAGCGCGCGCCCTCGACGTAGAAGGCCACGCCGATGAAGCCCTTGTCACGCGAGGAGGCGAGGATGTCGTCGCCGATCTCGCCGGACAGGACCTTGTAGTAGTGGTCCTCGTTGGCGAAGATGAAGGGCAGGTTGAGCGCCGCGTAGGACTCCTCGAACGCCTCGAGCTCGCTGGCGTTGGAGCGGGCCATGTCGAGCGAGCCGTTCTGCATCAGCTCCATGGACTCGCGCTGGTTGCCGAGCTGGGCGTTGGCGTAGACGCGGACCTTGAGGTCGCCGTCGGTCAGTTCGTTGACGCGATCCGCCATGAACTCCAGCGACTTGTGAAGCGGATGGTCCTCAGGGTTGTTGTGGTTCAGCTTGAGCGTGCGGGCCTCGGCGGTCGAGGCGAGGGCAGCAATGAGAGCCGCGCCGGCAAGCGCAGCAATGCCACGGGACATGCGCATGTGGAATACCTCCCGAAATTGGTCCGGCCAGTTGGTTCCCGGAGGGGCCTCCCCACGCCGGGTCCTGGCTCCCGGCGGTCCCGCCCGCGGCCGGAGGACCGGGACAGCGTGCCGAGATGACCGGTTTCTTGATCCCGCCACGGCCAGGAACGACGCGCGGCGCGGAGTGAAAACGCGCCCGGACGGAGATCGACCCGCCGGACCCGTCGCAAAGGATGGCCACGCCGGACGACATGTCAACCAGTTTTGGAAATTGGTTGACCAATTTTGTCGAATGGGCAATGTGAAGCCAACAAGACATGAGAACCCGGCGGTCGCGAGACCTGCCGGATGGGGAGGAAATGCGTGGCCCCGGCCGATCCCGCCGGCGGACCCGCACCAGATGGAGGCCCCGCCATGGTGGGACTGAAGGCCCGCGTCGACAGGACGCTCGGCTGGCTTATCTCGCTCGTCTTCGCGGTGCTCGTGGCCTGTGTGGTCTGGCAGGTGGTGTCGCGCTACGTGCTTGGCACGCCCAGCACCGTGACCGACGAACTGGCCCGGTTCCTGTTCATGTGGACCGGCCTCGTCGGTGCCGCCTACACGCTCGGGCAGCGCCGGCACCTGGCCATCGACGCCCTGCCGCTGATGCTCGGTCCCGAGCGCGCGCGCTACCTCGACATGCTCGTCATGCTGCTCATCATGGGCTTCGCGCTGGTCGTCATGATCTACGGCGGCGCCGACCTGATGACGCGCACGCTCTCCACCGGGCAGTTGTCGCCGGCGCTGCGGCTGCCCATGGGCTGGGTCTACGGCGCGATCCCCTTTGCCGGCGCCATGATCGTCTTCTATTGCCTGTATTTCCTGGTCGCGCTGGCGCGCGGCGAAACGTTCCACCAGGGCCCCGACGAGGAGCCCGCCGGCGGAATAGCGACCGACGCTTCGCGCGACTGAGGACCCCGACATGGATGAATTGCAGAGCGCCCTGACCCTTTTCGGCGTCTTCGCCTTCCTCATGGTGATCGGCGTGCCGATCGCCTTCGCCATCGGCATCGCGACCGTTTGCACCTTCCTGCTGTTCATGACGTTCGACCAGTCGGTCTACATCACCGCACAGCAGATGGCCTCCGGCCTCGACAGCTTCACGCTGCTGGCCATCCCCTTCTTCATCCTTGCCGGCAACATCATGAACCGGGGCGGCATCGCGCTGCGGCTCATCGAGTTCGCCAAGGTGCTCGGCGGTCGCCTGCCCGGCGCGCTCGCCCACTGCAACGTGCTGGCGAACATGATGTTCGGCTCGATTTCCGGATCGGCCGTCGCCTCGGCGGCGGCTGTGGGCGGCGTCATGTCGCCGCTGCAGAAAAAGGAAGGCTACGACCCGGCCTATTCTGCCGCCGTCAACATCGCCTCCTGCCCCACCGGCCTTCTCATTCCGCCGTCGACCACCTTCATCGTCTATTCGCTCATCACCAACGGCACCTCGATCGCCGCCCTGTTCGTGGCCGGTTACGTGCCGGGCATCCTGATGGGTCTCGGGCTGATGACGGTCGCCGGCATCATCGCCAAGAAGCGCGGCTACCCCGTCGCCCCGCGCCCCTCCATGCGCGAGGTGGCCCAGCGCACGGCGGATGCCATCCTGCCGCTCGGGCTGATCGTCATCGTCATGGGCGGCATCATCGGCGGCATCTTCACCGCGACCGAGGCGTCCGCCGCCGCCGTGGTCTACACGCTGTTCCTGGCACTCGTCGTCTATCGCGAGATCGGCGTGCGCGACCTCCCCGGCATCATCCTTGAATCCGCCGTCACCACCTCGATCGTGCTGCTGATGATCGGCTGTTCCATCGCCATGTCCAAGGTGATGGCCTTCGCCGACATCCCCTACACCGTCTCCGACGCGCTGCTGGCCATCTCCGAGAATCCGCTCGTCCTGCTGCTGGTCATCAACATCGCGCTGCTTGTCGTCGGCACCTTCATGGACATGACCCCCGCATTGCTGATCTTCACGCCGATCTTCCTTCCCGTGGTGAAGGATCTCGGCATGGATCCGGTGCATTTCGGCGTCGTGATGACCTTCAACCTGTGCATCGGCATCTGCACCCCGCCGGTGGGCTCGGCGCTCTTCGTCGGCTGTTCGGTGGCGAAGGTCTCCATCGGCCAGGTGCTCAAGCCTCTCATGCCCTTCTATGCGGTGCTCGCGGCGCTGCTGCTTCTGGTCACCTATGTGCCGGAAATCTCGCTCACGCTGCCGCGCCTCCTGCTCGGCTACTGAGCCGGGCCGCACACCGCAATCCGGACAGGTTCTATGAAAACGCTCAAATCCTTCACGCTCACGGCCCGGCTCGACGCCGGCATCGAGCTTCTCGTGGACGGCCGGCACCGGATGCAGGTGCTGGTGCTGGAAGACGCGCTGTGGCGGGTTCTGCTGGCGCGAAACGGCGAGCTGCGGCTGGACCGCACCTGGTCGGTCGCGCCCGCCCTCGACCGGGGCGGGGACGACGTTCCCTTCGAGGGGCGCCCGCGCACGGACCTCTCCGGCTTTTCCCGCCCCGCCTTCACCCTCGTCGAGGGCGAGGACGGCAGCCTGACGCTGGAAACGGCCACGCTGCGCCTGACGATCACGCAGCCGCTCACCTTCACATGGTCGGCGCGCCAGGCGGACGGCAGCTTCGCCACCTTCGCCAGCGAGCGGCCCACCGGCGCGGTCATGCTGGGCGTGAAGGACAACGCCCACGGCCATTTCCTGCTGCGCCATCCGGGCGAGCGGGTCTACGGACTGGGCGAGAAATCGGGTGACCTGGAACGCTCGGGCCGGCGCTACGAGATGCGCAATCTCGACGCCATGGGCTATGACGCCCGCTCCACGGACCCGCTCTACAAGCATGTGCCCGTCACCTTCACGGTGACCCCGGATGCCGGTGCCTACGGCCTGTTCTACGACAATCTGGCAAGCTGCTGGTTCGATCTCGGCAACGAGCTCGACAACTACCACAAGCCCTATCGCGCCTACCGCGCGACGGACGGCGACCTCGACTACTACATGAGCTGGTCGCCGGACCTTCTGGGGCTGGTAAAGGGGCACACGCGGCTGACCGGCGGCACGGCGTTTCCGCCGCTGTGGAGCCTTGGCTACTCCGGCTCCACCATGCATTACACCGACGCGCCGGACGCACAGGCCCGGCTCGAGGGGTTCGTGCGCCTCGTCGCCGAGCACGACATTCCCTGCGACAGCTTCCAGCTCTCGTCCGGCTACACGTCCATCGGCCCCAAGCGCTACGTGTTCAACTGGAACCACGACAAGGTGCCGGACCCCAAGGCCATGTCGGCGGTCTTCGCAGAGGCCGGCCTGCATCTGGCGGCCAACATCAAGCCGTGCCTGCTGCAGGATCATCCCCGCTACGGCGAAGCGCAGGCGGCCGGTCTCTTCGTTCTCGACAGCGAGAGCGACGTTCCCGAACGCTCCTCCTTCTGGGACGACGAGGGCTCGCACCTCGATTTCACCAACCCGGCGACCGTCGACTGGTGGAAGGAGAACGTCACCTCCAAGCTGCTCGCGAACGGCATCGGCTCGACCTGGAACGACAACAACGAGTACGAGGTCTGGGACGCCTCGGCGCGCTGCAACGGGTTCGGCCGGGACATCGAGATCGGGCTCATCCGCCCCCTCATGCCGGTGCTGATGACGCGCGCGAGCCGCGACGCGCAGCTTGCCCATGCCCCGGACCGGCGTCCCTATCTGATTTCGCGCTCCGGCGCGCCGGGCCTGCAGCGCTACGCGCAGACCTGGTCGGGCGACAACCGCACCAGTTGGGACAGCTTGCGTTACAACATCCGCATGGGCCTCGGCATGTCGCTGTCCGGCCTCTACAACATCGGCCACGATGTCGGTGGGTTCGCAGGCCCCAAACCCGGTCCGGAGCTGTTCGTGCGCTGGGTACAGAACGGCATCTTCCACCCGCGCTTCACGATCCACTCGTGGAACGACGACCACACGGTCAACGAGCCCTGGATGTACCCGGAGGTCACGCCGCTGGTGCGCGCGGCCATCCGCCTGCGCTACCGGCTGCTGCCCTATCTCTACACCGTGCTCTACAAGGCGGTGGTCGAGGCCGAGCCCATGCTCCGGCCGACCTTTCTCGACCATGACCACGACCCGGCGACCCATGTTGAGTGCGACGAGTTTCTCATCGGCCGCGATCTTCTGGTCGCGAGCGTCGTGGACGAGGGTGCCCGCACCCGCTCACTCCACCTGCCCGACAACGGCACGGGCTGGTGGGACTTTCATACCGGCATCCACCATCCCGGCGGGAGCGAGCTCACCCTGGACGTGGATCTCGCCTCCATGCCGCTCTTCGTGCGGGCCGGTTCGGCGATCCCGCTCGCCGAGGGTCTTTCGCGCGCCGATGCCGCACGGGACGGGACGCGTACGTGGCTCGTCTTCCCGGTTCCGGCGGCGCTGGACCAGGGCCATGCCCACGAAAGTCTCGAATATGCGGATGACGGTTTCGCCGCCGACGCGCTCGCGGGCAACCATGCCCTGACGCGGGCAGTGCTTTCCGGCGACGCGGATGTCGTGCGACTGGCGCTCACGCGCAAGGGCGGTTACCGGCCGGCGTTCGACACGGCCCGCATCGTTCTGCCCGCCGGTGAGACCCGCTCGCTCGTGGTCAATGGCGAGACCGTTGACACCGACGCCCCGGTTCGCATTCCGCACGAGGCCTGAGGGGTCCCTACCGGAGAACGACAGGACGCCCGCCCCTTTTCGAAGGGGCAGGCGTTTTCGTGTCAAACGCGCCTCACCCCGCGCGAACGGTCGCAGACGCGGAAGAGGGCACGGACGAGGGCGCGGCGACGGGAACACCCGCGCGACGAGCCTGCGCGCGCTGCCCGGCAATGATGCTCGCGAAGATCACCGCGATACCTGCCACCTGCAGGCCCGTCAGGGTCTCGCCCGCCAGCAGCAGCCCGAGCGCGACCGCCGTCACGGGGCTGAGAAAGCCGAGCGGCGAAACGATGGCCGGTTCAAGCCGGGCGAGGCCGCGAAACCACACCAGATAGGTGAAGGCCGCCCCGATGAGTCCGAGATAGGCAAGACCCGCAAGGTTCGCGGCGGTCACCGCCTCGGGAAGCGGGGCGAACGCCAACGCGGCGGGCAGAAGCAGCACGCCGCCGGCAACAAGCTGCCAGGCGGTGAAGGTCAGCGGCCCCGCCGGCGGCTGCCAGCGGCGCGAAAGCACGGTGCCCAGCGCCATGGAGGCCGCACCGCCAAGACCCGCGGCAAGGCCGAGCGGGTCGAGCGACGCGCCGGGCGTCAGGATGAGCATCGCGACGCCGCCAATCCCCGCAAGTGCGGCCAGGAAGGCGAGTGGCGCGACGCGCGTGCCCAGAAGAGGCCGCGAGAGCATCAGCACGAGAAGCGGCTGAATGGCGCCGACCGTTGCCGCCACGCCACCGGGCAACCGGTAGGCGGCGATGAACAGAAACGCCCAGAAGACCGAGAAGTTGAGCGCGCCCAGCAGGAACACCCTGGACCACCAGATCCCCCGAGGCATCTGGCGAACGAGAAGCAGCAGCAGCAGGCCTGCGGGCAGCGCGCGCAGGAAGGCGACGAGCAACGGGTGCCAGTCCGGCAGGAAGGTCGTCGCCACATAGTAGGAACTGCCCCAGATCGCCGGCGCGAGCGCCGTCAGGGCAATGTCTTTGGTCCGGTTCATCGACACGTCTCCACTGGCGCGGCGCCCCGAGGAGAGGCCCGCGCATTTTATCTTGACCTCAAGATAATGAGATAAATCTTGACGTCAAGACATATGGACTTCGCTCGCCGGCGCCATTGTCCCAATCGGCTCTTGCGCCACCGCTATATATCCAATATTCTCGATATATAGATTAAATGGAGCGCCACCGGCGATCCGCCCGCCGCGATCGGAGGCCGAAATGTCCCAGGTCCACAACGTTCTCTTCCTGTGCACGGGCAACTCCGCCCGCTCGATCATGGCCGAGGCCATCCTGACGCAGGAGGGAGGAGGACGGTTCCGCGCGTTTTCCGCCGGCTCGCAGCCGAAGGGCGAGGTGCACCCCTTCGCCATCGACCTCCTTGCCCGGGAGGGACATGACACGGCCTTTGCCCGGTCCAAGAGCTGGGAGGAATTCGCGACAGCCGACGCCCCCCGGATGGATTTCGTCTTCACGGTCTGCGACCAGGCGGCCTCGGAATCGTGCCCCGTGTGGCCCGGCCAGCCCATGACCGCCCACTGGGGCGTTCCGGATCCGGCCGCCGCCACCGGCAATGACGCCGAGCGCCGTTTCGCCTTCGCCGACGCCTACCGGATGCTGTCCACCCGCATTTCCATCTTCGTGAACCTGCCCATCGCCTCCCTCGACAGCCTGTCGCTTTCGCGCCGGCTCGACGAGATCGGCAAGGCGTAAGGCCGTCCTCCCCGTCTCCTCCCGAACAAGAGCCCGCGACAGTCATGAGCGACACGACCCAATCCCCCGCGCCCGGAATAAGCTTCTTCGAGAAGTGGCTGACCGCCTGGGTCACCGGCTGCATCATCGTCGGCATCCTGCTCGGCAAGGCCTTTCCCGGCGCCTTCGCCGCGCTCTCCGGCATGGAGGTCGCCAGCGTCAACATCCCCGTGGCCGTCCTGATCTGGCTCATGATCGTTCCCATGCTCATGAAGATCGATTTCGCCGCAATGCTCCAGGTGGGCCGTCACTGGCGCGGCATCGGTGTCACCCTGCTCGCCAACTGGGCGATCAAGCCGTTCTCCATGGTCATCTTCGGCTGGCTGACGCTCGGCTGGCTGTTTCGCCCGCTGCTGCCGGAGGCCCAGATCGAGAGCTACATCGCCGGCCTGATCCTGCTCGGCGCCGCGCCCTGCACGGCCATGGTCTTCGTCTGGAGCAACCTGACGCGCGGCGACCCCGCCTTCACGCTCAGCCAGGTGGCCCTCAACGACGCGATCATGGTCATCGCCTTCGCGCCCATCGTGGCGCTGCTTCTCGGCGTTTCCTCCATCGTCGTGCCCTGGGAAACGCTGCTGATCTCCGTGGCGCTGTTCATCGTCGTTCCGGTGATCGTGGCGCAGGTGCTGCGCTCGGCGCTGGGCGGTGGCGACGGGTCGCGCCTTGCCGATTTCACCCATGCGGTGCAACCGTTCTCCATCACCGCCCTGCTGCTCACCGTCGTGCTGCTCTTCGCCTTCCAGGGCGGACAGATCCTCGCGCAGCCCTCGGTGATCGGCCTGATCGCGGTGCCGATCTTCCTGCAGACGGTCTTCATCTTCGCCTTCGCCTATGTCCTCAACCGGACGATCGGCGAGGAGCACTGCATCGCGGGTCCCTCCGCCCTTATCGGCGCCAGCAACTTCTTCGAACTCGCCGTGGCGACCGCCATCAGCCTGTTCGGCATCAACTCGGGCGCGGCGCTCGCCACCGTCGTCGGCGTGCTCATCGAGGTTCCGGTGATGCTCGCCCTCGTCGCCGTGGTGAACCGCTCGCGCGGCTGGTACGAGCGCAATCCCGCCGTTTCCGCCCGCAACGCCGGCTGAGCCCGGCCGTTTTTCCATCGAGGCCCCCATGACCATCGTGATCCACCACAATCCCGACTGCGGCACCTCGCGCAACGTGCTGGAGATCATCCGCGCGGCCGGCGAGGAGCCCGTCGTCATTCCCTATCTGGACACCGGCTGGACGCGTCCCCAGCTTCTGGCGCTCTTCGCCGCGGCCGGCCTGACGCCGCGCACCGCTCTGCGCGAGACCAAGTCGCCGGCCGCCGATCTCGGCCTGCTCGGGGAGGGGGTGGCGGAGGACACAATCCTCGACGCCATGCTGGCGCATCCGGTTCTCGTCAACCGGCCCATCGTGTGCAGCCCGCGCGGCGTGCGCCTGTGCCGCCCCTCGGAAACCGTGCTCGACCTGCTCGACAGGATGCCCCCCGGTCCGCTTTCCAAGGAGGACGGAACGCTGGTCCTGGACGCGGAGGGCAACCGTGTCGGATGACCTGCCCCAGCTCGACAAGACGGCCTTCGCGCCCCTCGACGCGACGCGCCTGTTTCCCGCCAGCCGAAGCACCCATCCCCCGCGCCTGCTGCTCCTGACCGGATCGCTGCGCGAACGCAGCTATTCGCGTCTTCTGGCACAGGAGGCGGCACGCGTGCTCGCCCGTTTCGGCGCCGAGACGCGGTTCTTCGATCCGGCCGGCCTGCCGCTTCCCGACGGCGACGACGCCTCCCACCCGAAGGTGGCGGAACTGCGCGAGCTCGTCACCTGGTGCGAGGGCATGGTCTGGTGCTCGCCGGAGCGCCACGGCGCCATGTCGGCGGTGATGAAGGCCCAGATCGACTGGATCCCCCTGTCGCTTGGCGGCGTGCGCCCGACCCAGGGCAAGACGCTCGCGGTGATGCAGGTCTGTGGCGGCAGCCAGAGTTTCAACACCGTCAACCAGTTGCGCATCCTGGGGCGCTGGATGCGCCTGCTCACCATCCCCAATCAGTCGTCCGTGCCCAAGGCGTTCAACGAGTTCGACGAGGCGGGCCGCATGATCGCCTCGCCCTTCTTCGACCGCATGGTCGACGTGATGGAGGAGCTCGTCCGCTTCACATGGCTGACCCGCGACCTCCGCGAGGCGCTCGTGGACCGTTATTCGGAACGCAAGGAAAGCCACGCGGAGCTGTCGGCACGCGTCAACCAGCGCCGGATCTGACCGCTCGCTGACACGTCCCGGGCGGGCGGCGCCGGCATTGTGTCTTGACGTCAAGACGCAGCGGCGGCGATATGGGGGCATGGATCATGTCGAGCGCATCATCGAGCAGTGGAACCGGGAGCGCCCCGACCTGGATGTGGCGCCCATGGCGCTCATCGGCCGTCTCGGTCGCCTTGCGCGCGCCTGGAGCCGTGAGATGGAGGCGACCTTCGCCCGTCACGGCCTCAATGCCGCAAGCTTCGACCTTCTGGCCACGCTGCGGCGGGCCGGACCTCCGCACGCACTGTCGCCCGGCGCGCTGATAGAGGCGACGATGGTCACCTCGGGCACGATCACCAACCGCATTGATCGCCTCGTGGCGGCGGGCCTCGTCGAACGCAAGCCCAACCCTCAGGACGGACGGGGCTTTCTCGTGTCGCTGACGCCCGAGGGGTTCTCACGCATCGACGCCTGCGTCACGGACCACGTGGCGACACAGGCGCGCCTCGTCGCCCCGCTCGACGCCGCCGACCGCGCGGCTCTCGACGCCCTGCTGAGAAAGGCCGCCGGGACGACGTGAACCGCAACGCGCCGCGCGTTCACCGTTTCGTGCCCTGCCGTGTGGTTGCAACCTGCGCCCATTGCTCCACATTCGCCCCACATATCCTTGTTCCGAATTTCCGGAGACAACTTCATGAGCAACGACAATACCTATGTCCCGCCCCGCATCTGGACGTGGGAAGCACCGAGCGGCGGCGCCTTCGCCAGCATCAACCGTCCGGTGTCCGGCGCGACCCACGACAAGGAGCTGCCCGTCGGCAAGCACCCCATGCAGCTGTATTCGCTGGGGACGCCGAACGGCCAGAAGGTGACCATCCTTCTCGAGGAGCTCCTGGCGGCCGGTCACACGGGCGCCGAATATGACGCCTGGCTGATCCGCATCGGCGACGGCGACCAGTTCGGCTCCGGCTTCGTGGAGGCCAATCCCAACTCCAAGATCCCGGCGCTCGTCGACCGCAGCGGCGCGGAGCCGGTGCGCGTGTTCGAATCCGGCGCGATCCTCATGCACCTGGCGGAAAAGTTCGGCGCCTTCATTCCCCAGGACCCGGCGAAGCGGGCGGAAATGCTGTCCTGGCTGTTCTGGCAGATGGGCTCGGCCCCCTTCGTGGGCGGCGGCTTCGGCCATTTCTACGCCTATGCGCCGGTGAAGCTCGAATATCCCATCAACCGCTACGCCATGGAGACCAAGCGCCAGCTCGACGTCCTCGACAAGCGGCTGGCCGAGACGCGCTTTGTCGCCGGCGACGACTACACCATCGCCGACATGGCGATCTGGCCGTGGTACGGCGGCCTCGTGAAGGGCTGGCTCTACGAGGCGGCGGAGTTCCTGCAGGTGTCGGACTACACCAACGTGCTGCGCTGGGCCGACGAGATCCTGGCCCGCCCGGCGGTGCAGCGTGGTCGCATGGTGAACCGCACGAGCGGCGACCCCGCGACGCAGCTTCACGAGCGCCACGACGCCTCGGACTTCGACACGAAGACACAGGACAAGATCGAGGCGGCAAAGGCCTGAAGCGGCCGCCTCGCACGCAAGCGCAACGACACGCAAAACGACCGGCGGCGGGGGCAGCCCTGCCGCCGATCTTGTATGCGCAGCCCAAAGCCCACGACCAGGGACAGTGGCTTCGGGACAACGGAGATACGGCGGGAAAAGCAGTGGCGCACCCGACAGGATTCGAACCTGTGACCTCTGCCTTCGGAGGGCAGCGCTCTATCCAGCTGAGCTACGGGTGCTTCGGGGCCGTAAGGCCCTGATCGGCGCGCCATGGCGCGGCATCTGGCGAACGGATAGCCGATCCGCCCATGCGAGGCAACGGTTTTTCGTCCACGCGGGCCGAACGACACCGGCACTCCGAACGGGCCGGGGGAAAGCCACTTCGGCCCGGCGCCTGCGGACGTCCACCTCCAGACGGAGGCGCAAGGGGCGGTGCGATATCCTAGCCGCCCCTTGCGGTTTCAGGAGAGGACGGGGCCGCTCAGAGCTCGAAGCCGAGCAGCTTGCCCACCGTGAAGACGTCCTTGTCGCCACGCCCGCACAGGTTCATGACGATGATCTGCTCCTTGTCCATCTTCGGGGCCAGCTTCACCACCTGGGCCAGCGCGTGCGCCGGCTCCAGCGCGGGAATGATGCCCTCCAGACGGGTCAGCAGCTTGAATGCCTCAAGCGCTTCGTTGTCGGTGATGGGCACGTAGTTGACGCGTCCCGTCTCCTTCAGCCAGGAGTGCTCCGGGCCGATGCCTGGATAGTCGAGGCCGGCGGAAATCGAGTGTCCCTCGAGGATCTGGCCGTCGTCGTCCTGCAGCAGATAGGTGCGGTTGCCATGCAGCACGCCCGGCTTGCCGGCGTTGAGCGAGGCGCAATGCTCGTTGCCCTCCAGGCCGTGGCCACCCGCCTCGACGCCCCAGATCTCCACCCCCGTGTCGTCCAGGAAGGGATGGAACAGGCCGATGGCGTTGGACCCGCCGCCGACGGCAGCGACGATGGCGTCGGGAAGCCGTCCCTCCGCCGCCATGATCTGCTCGCGCGTTTCCGTTCCGATCACCGACTGGAAGTCGCGCACCATCTCCGGATAGGGATGCGGGCCCGCCGCCGTGCCGATGAGGTAATAGGTGTCGGCGACATTGGTCACCCAGTCGCGCAGCGCCTCGTTCATGGCGTCCTTGAGCGTACCGGCGCCCGCCGTCACCGGCACCACCTCGGCGCCCAGCAGCTTCATGCGGAAGACGTTGGGCGCCTGGCGCTCCACGTCGGTCGCGCCCATGTAGACCACGCAGGGCAGGCCGAACCGCGCGCAGACGGTCGCCGTGGCGACTCCGTGCTGGCCGGCGCCGGTCTCGGCAATGATCCGCGTCTTGCCCATGCGCATGGCCAGGAGGATCTGGCCGAGGCAGTTGTTGATCTTGTGGCTGCCCGTGTGGTTCAGCTCGTCGCGCTTGAAGTAGACCTTGGCGCCGCCGAGCTCCTGGGTCAGCCTTTCGGCGAAATAGAGCGGCGAGGGCCGGCCGGTGTAATGGGCGTTGAGCTGGTCGATCTCCCCCTGGAAGGCCGGGTCCGCCTTGGCGTCCTCATAGGCCTTTTCCAGGTCCAGGATCAGCGGCATCAGCGTCTCGGCAACGTAGCGGCCGCCGAAAATGCCGAAATGACCGCGCTCGTCCGGGCCGGTGCGGTAGCTGTTCGCCTTCGCCGTGCTGCCGATCGTCATCCTGTCCGTCCCTTCTGGGCGGTCCCTGCCGCCTGATGTTCCATGTCCTGCGCGGCCCGCGCGGCCGCCACGAACTCCCGGATCCGACCCGCGTCCTTGACGCCCCGCGCACGCTCGACTCCGGAGGAGACGTCGACATCGCGCAGGCCGCTCGTTTGCAGCGCAAGCCCGACGGACGCCGCGTCGAGACCACCCGAAAGCATGAGCGGAACCCCGAGGTCAAGGCCCGCGAGCAGCCGCCAGTCGAAGCTTACCCCGTTGCCGCCGGGAATGTCGGACCCTTTCGGCGGCCTGGCGTCGAAGAGAAGCCGGTCGACCACGGCCGCATAGGGCGTCGCCCGGGCAATGTCGTCCGGCTCCGAGATGCCCAGCGCCTTCATCACCTTCACTCCGAAGCGCGCCTTCAGTTCGGCGCAGCGCTCCGGGCTCTCGCTCCCGTGAAGCTGGAGCCAGTCGGGCCGCACCCGCTCCATGATGGCGGAAACCGTCGCGTCGTCCGCGTTGACGGTCAGCGCGACGATCTCCGGGCGCGGCGGGCCAAAGGCGCGGATGCGCGCGGCAAGATCGGCGGCCCGCTCCAGATCCACATGACGCGGGCTCTTTTCGAAGAAGACGAGCCCGATCATGTCGGCGCCGGCGTCGAGCGCGGCCACCAGCGTTTCCGGTTCCGACAGGCCGCAGATCTTGACCAGACCGCTCATCCACCCCGCCTCACGTCACGTTGTAGGCGGCGATCGCCGCCATGTTGACGATGTCGCTGTCCTTGGCGCCGATGGGCAGGATCTGCACCGCCTTGTCGAGGCCGACGAGCAGGGGACCGATCACCGTCGAGCCGCCCAGTTCCTGCAGCATCTTGGTGGAGATGGAGGCCGAGTGGAACGCCGGCATGACCAGCACGTTGGCCGGTCCCGTCAGGCGGCAGAACGGATAGGCCGCCATCTTGTCCATGTTCAGCGCCACGTCCGCGCCCATCTCGCCGTCGTACTCGAAGTCGACGCGGCGCCGGTCGAGGATCTTCACCGCCTCGATGACCTTCTCCGAACGCTCGCTCCTGGGGTGGCCGAAGGTGGAATAGGCGAGCATGGCGACGCGCGGCTCGTAGCCAAGCCGCCGCGCCACATGGGCCGCCTCCTCGGCGATGTCGGCAAGCTCCTCCGAGGTCGGCATGTCGATCACCGCCGTGTCGGCGACGAGCACGGTGCGTCCGCGGCAAAGCGCCAGCGACACGCCGATGACCCGGTGGCCGGGCTTGGTGTCGACCACATTGCGCACCGTGTCGAGGGCGACAGAATAATTGCGCGTCAGGCCGGTCACCATGGCGTCGGCATCGCCGCGCGCCACCATGATCGCGCCCCAGTAGTTGCGGTCGTTGTTCACCAGCCGCTGGCAGTCGCGGAAGAGATAGCCGCGCCGCTGCAGGCGGGAGTACAGGAAGTCGGCATAATCCGCGTTGCGGGTGGAGAGGCGCGCGTTGAGAATGCGGATCCCGCCACGCTCCAAGTCGATGCCGGCGGCATGGGCGACCTCGCGCACCTCGTCCTCGCGGCCGATCAGGATCGCCTCGCCCAGCCCCTGGTTGACGAAGCTCGCCGCCGCGCGGATCACCGGCTCCTCCTCGCCTTCCGCGAAGACCACGCGCTTGGGCTGCTGGCGCACCTTGGAGAAGATGCGCTGCAACGTGCCGGCCACCGGATCGCGGCGGGCGGACAGCTGCTCGCGGTATCGGTCCATGTCGACGATGGGCCGGCGTGCGACGCCGGTTTCCATCGCCGCCTGGGCCACCGCCGGCGGAATGGTGGAGATCAGGCGCGGATCGAAGGGCACCGGGATGATGTACTCGGGACCGAACTTCGGGCGCGATCCGCGATAGGCGGCGGCGACCTCGTCCGGCACTTCCTCGCGGGCAAGCTCGGCCAGCGCGCGGGCGCAGGCGATCTTCATCGCGTCGTTGATCTCGGTCGCCTGCACGTCGAGCGCGCCACGGAAGATGTAGGGGAAGCCGAGGACGTTGTTGACCTGGTTGGGATAGTCGGAGCGGCCCGTGGCGACGATGGCGTCGTCGCGGATGCCGTGGGCCTCCTCCGGCGTGATCTCCGGATCCGGGTTGGCCATGGCGAAGATGACCGGGTTCGGCGCCATCACCTTCAGCATGTCCTCGGTGAGCGCGCCCTTGACCGACACGCCGAGGAAGACGTCGGCTCCCTTGAGCGCGTCATAGAGGCTGCGGGCGTCCGTCTCCACCGCGTGGGCGGACTTCCACTGGTTCATGCCCTCGGCACGGCCCTTGTAGATCACGCCCTTGGTGTCGCACAGGATGACATTGTCGTGGGGAACGCCCAGCGCCTTGGCAAGCTCGATGCAGGCGATGCCGGCGGCGCCGGCGCCGTTGCACACGATGCGGGTGTCCTTGATGTCGCGCCCGGTCAGGTGCAGCGCGTTGATCAGGCCCGCCACCGCGATGATCGCCGTGCCATGCTGGTCGTCGTGGAAGACGGGAATGTCCATCAGCTCGCGCAGGCGCTGCTCGATGATGAAGCAGTCCGGCGCCTTGATGTCCTCGAGGTTGATGCCACCGAACGACGGGCCGAGGTAACGCACGGAGTTGACGAAGGCGTCGACGTCCTCGGTGTCGACCTCGAGGTCGATGGAATCCACGTCGGCGAAACGCTTGAACAGGACGGCCTTGCCTTCCATCACCGGCTTGGAGGCGAGCGCGCCGAGATTGCCGAGCCCCAGGATCGCGGTGCCGTTGGAGATCACGCCGACCAGATTGCCGCGCGTGGTGTAGTCGAAGGCAAGGGTCGGGTCCTCGGCGATGGCGCGCACGGGAACGGCGACGCCCGGCGAATACGCCAGCGACAGGTCGCGCTGGGTCGCCATGGGCTTGGTGGGGGAGATCTCCAGCTTGCCGGGCCGTCCCTGCTGATGGAACTGCAGCGCCTCCTGCTCCGTGAAACTGACGCTGCTCTTGCCCGATTTGTCCGTCACCGGCATGTCGCTCCCTTCCCGTGTGGTCTTGCCGCCGACCGCCGGCGGAGGGAGACCTTATCCCCGGAAAATTCAGGTCTCAAGCCGGGTTCCGGGCCGCGGGCACCGGAAAGACGGGCACAAGTTTGATAGAAGGGCCCGGCGGGCGGCTCCCGCCGCCTCCCCCGATTTCGCGCAACGCCAATTTGATCTAGGGTCAGCCCCCATGGCCGAGACACTCGAAACCCCGGAGACGGCGCCCGCAGCCGCACCCGCCAACGCGGAACGCACGCCCTCCGGCGCGGCGCCTTCCGTGCCGGACACCTCCGGCATGACGCCGATGATGGCGCAATACATCGAGATCAAGACGGCCAATCCCGATTGCCTGCTGTTCTACCGCATGGGCGATTTCTACGAGCTGTTCTTCCAGGACGCGGAAGACGCCTCGCGGGCGCTGGGCATCACGCTGACCAAGCGCGGCAAGCACCTGGGCGAGGACATCCCCATGTGCGGCGTGCCGGTCCACGCCGCCGACGACTACCTGCAGAAGCTCATCGCGCTGGGGTTCCGGGTCGCCGTGTGCGAGCAGACGGAAGACCCGGCGGAGGCGAAGAAGCGCGGCTCCAAGTCGGTCGTGCGCCGCGAGGTCGTGCGCCTCGTCACGCCCGGCACGCTCACGGAGGAGCGACTGCTGGAGGCGGCGCGCAACAACTACCTGCTGGCGCTGCACAGGGCACGCGGCGGATCGCTGGAGGGCGAGGAGACCTTCGCGCTCGCCTTCGTGGACATTTCCACCGGCGCCTTTCGCGTCTCGTCCAGCGAAAGCGCGCGCCTGGCCGCCGACATCGCCCGCATCGACCCGCGCGAGATCGTCATCGCGGACCGGCTGCTCGAGGAACCGGCCCTTCGCGCGCTGCTGGAGGACACCGGCGCGTCGCTGTCGCCCGTGCCGCGCAGCCTTTTCGACGGCGCCACGGCGGCGGACCGGCTGGCGCGCTATTTCGGCGTGCAGACGGCGGACGCCTTCGGCAGCTTCTCGCGCGCGGAACTGACGGCCGCGGCCGGCGCGCTCGCCTATGTGGAACGCACCCAGTATGGCGACCGCCCGCCGCTCGACCCGCCGCGCCCCGAGGGCGAGGGCGCGCGGATGCTCATCGACCCGGCGACCCGGGCCAACCTGGAACTCATGCGCACCCTGTCGGGCGAACGCTCCGGGTCGCTTCTCTCCGTCATCGACCGCACCGTGTCGGGCGCGGGGTCGCGTCTTCTCGCCAGCCGGCTGGCAAGTCCGCTCACCGACGTGGACGAAATCCGGGAGCGCGCCGATGCGGTCGAGCGGCTTCATGGCGACACCTATCTGCGCGAGCGGCTGCGGGACCGTCTGAAGGCGCTGCCCGACATGGCCCGCGCGCTGTCGCGCCTCGTCATGGCCCGCGGCGGTCCGCGCGATCTGGCCGCCCTCGCCGAGGGGCTTTCGGCGGCACGCGACATCGCCGGCCTGTTCGAGACCCCGGACGGGGAGGGGCCCGAGCTTGCCCGTGCGCTCCGGGCGATCGCGGCGTCGCCGGCGGCCTTGCACGACAGGCTCGCCTCGGCGCTTGACGAGGACCTGCCGCTTCTCGCGCGCGACGGCGGCTTCGTGGCGGAAGGCTACCTGCCGGATCTCGACGAGGCGCGCCGCCTGCGCGACGACAGCCGCAAGGTGATCGCACGGATGCAGGGCGCGCTCATCGAGGAATTCGGCGTGCGCGCGCTGAAGATCAAGCACAACAACGTGCTCGGCTGGTTCATCGAGGTGCCGGCGGCCCATGCGGACAAGCTGTCAGCGGATCCGGGGCGCTTCATCCACCGCCAGACCATGGCGGGCGCGATGCGGTTCACCACGCCGGATCTCGCCGATCTGGAAAGCCGCATCGCCAATGCGGCCGGACGGGCTCTGGCGCTGGAACTGGAACTCTTCGCCGAACTCTCGCGCGAGGTGGAAGCGGCGTCCGGCGCCATCAAGGCGGTCGCCGACGGGCTTGCCGTGCTCGACGTGGCCGCGAGCCTCGCCCATCTGGCGGATGCGGACAATCACGCCCGGCCGGTGGTCGACGACAGTCTCGCCTTCGAGATCCGGGGCGGGCGTCATCCGGTCGTCGAGGCGGCGCTGAAACGCGAGGGCGGCGACGGCTTCGTCGCCAATGACGCCGACCTCGGACCGCAGGCGTCCGGCGAGGGGGGCGACGCGGGCCGTATCTGGCTCATCACCGGCCCCAACATGGCCGGCAAGTCGACCTTCCTGCGCCAGAACGCGCTCATCGCGATCCTGGCCCAGACCGGCGCCTTCGTGCCGGCCGAACATGCGCACATCGGCGTGGTGGACCGGCTGTTTTCCCGCGTGGGAGCCGCCGACGACCTGGCGCGCGGCCGCTCCACCTTCATGGTGGAGATGGTCGAAACGGCGGCGATCCTCAATCAGGCCGGCCCGCGCTCGCTGGTGATCCTGGACGAGATCGGGCGCGGCACCTCCACCTTCGACGGGTTGTCCATCGCCTGGGCGGCAATCGAGCACCTGCACGAGGTCAACCGCTCGCGGGCGCTCTTCGCCACCCACTATCACGAACTCACGGCACTTTCCGCGCGCCTGACGCGCCTTGCCAACGCGACCGTGCGCGTCACCGAATGGCAGGGCGACGTCGTCTTCCTGCACGAGATCGTGGCGGGCGCGGCCGACCGTTCCTACGGTATCCAGGTGGCGAAACTCGCCGGGCTGCCCCCGGCGGTGATCGAGCGGGCCCGGGCGGTTCTCGACCAGCTCGAGGAACAGGACCGGCGCAAGCCGGCCGAGCAGCTCATCGACGACCTTCCGCTTTTCGCGGCGCTGCAGCCCGCCACCGCCCCGCAACACGCTCCGGCCGCCGCCGGTCCGCACCCGCTTGTCGAGGCACTTGCGGGCATCGATCCGGACGACATGACCCCGCGCGAGGCGCTCGAGGCGCTTTACCGGCTGAAACAGGCCTCCCGCGAGGCGGACTGAGACCGCTCCAGGCCGGAACGCCGCTTTGCTCTCGGAGACTCCCACACCTCTCCGTCGTCACCCCGGGCAAGGGCCAGGGGCCCGCGACCCGGGGCCTATTGGCACCCCGGACCTGACTTGTTTGGCATCCGGGTGTGCGGCGAGGACCTGCCCGGCGCTGCGGTTCTGTCCCGCCGATAGGTGGATTGGGCCCCGGATCTCCGCTGCGCTGCGTCCGGGGTGACAATGGCGGGAGGGCGGCGACAGGGCGGACCGGCCTCTGCCGCGATTTTCCTATCCCCGCTTCACCGCCGAGAGCACCGGCTCCGAAAGCCCTGCCTCCCAGCCGAGGATCGCGCGCTTGCGCGTCAGTCCCCAGTGGTAGCCGCACAGCTTGCCGTTCGACCCCAGCACCCGGTGACAGGGCACGACGAAGGAGATCGGATTGCGGCCCACGGCGCGGCCCACCGCGCGCGCGGCTTTCGGCTTGCCGAGACGGTCGGCAATCGTCGCATAGGTGGTTGCCGCGCCGAGCGGAATGCGCAGGAGCGTTTCCCAGACCCGGATCTCGAAGTCCGTTCCGATCAGCACCACGCGCAGCGGTGTCTCCTCCGACCAGCGCGCGGGATCGAAGATGCGTCCGGCAATCGGGGCGGTTGACTCCCGGTCCTCCACATAGGAGGCGCGCGGCCACCGGCCCATCATGTCGTCGAGCGCGGTGCGTTCCTCACCCGGGTCGGCAAAGGCCAGTCCCGCCAGGCCGTGGGGTGTCGCCATGACGAGCGCCTTGCCGAAGGGTGAGGGGTGGAAGCCCCACGAAATCGTCACGCCCTCGCCGCCCGCGCGGTAGACGCCCGGCGTCATCGCCTCATGGGTGACGAAGAGATCATGCAGGCGCGCCGGGCCGGACAGGCCGAGCTCGTAGGTGGTGTCGAGCACGGTTGCCGAGCGCCGCAAGAGGTCGCGGGCATGATCCAGGGTGATCGCCTGGAGAAACTGCTTGGGCGTGATGCCGGCCCAGCGCGAGAACACGCGCTGAAGCTGGATCGGCTGCACGCCCGCCTCGCGCGCCAGATCCTCCAGCGCCGGCTGGTCGCGCCAGCGCTCCGTGATGGCGCGCAGGGTGCGGCGCACGGTCTCGTAATCGCGCGCGCCCTGCTCGGGATCGCCGGATCCCGTGTCGGGCGCAAGGTCGGGGAGGGTCGTGTCTTCCAGCATGGCTCAAAGGTCCTTGATCGTGACCCGAGCCTACCGCACGCGCGGCACGCCCCACCACCCGATTTGCGAGAACGGGACACCTCCCGATGCTCGCCCGGTTTCCGGATGGTGAAAGAATATCGATTGGCCATGAAGTTGGGCACTATCGGCGTGCCCCACTCTCATCGAAGGCTACTGGATCCCTGCCTTCGCAGGGATGACAGGAGTGTGCGGCGCGCGGCATTCGTCCTCTCCACCGCTCGTGGACCAGGCCACCTATCCCGGCGTTTCTCGAGGCTGTCATCCCGGTTTCGGCAAAGCCGAAGACCGGGATCCAGTATCCGCAGGTCGGCGAATGAAACGCATTCGAAGCCTTGTAGGTTCGCCCGAGCGTACCGACGCCCGCATTGTGTCGGAAGGACAGCAGAAAACGCGTCGAAATATCAGGCTTGCAGGAACCGTCAATTGCCCGAGGCGCGCAGTATGCTCACTCTCTGCTCCAATGCGAGAGTACAATTTCTACGTCTACATCCTGGCAAGCAACATCGGTGGAACGCTCTACACGGGCATGACCAACGATCTGGCCAGACGCGTCTCCCAGCATCGGGACAAGAGTGTCGCCGCATTCACGCGACGCTATAACGTGTCGCGCCTCGTCTGGTTCGAGCACCACAATGATGTCCGTGCGGCAATCTCGCGCGAAAAACAGATCAAACGCTGGAAGCGAGCATGGAAGATCCGCCTGGTCGAGGAAGTTAACCCGGATTGGCATGACCTGTTTCCCGGTCTCGTTTAACAGGGTGACCGGAAGAGTTTCGAGGCGACTGGATCCCTGCCTTCGCAGGGATGACAGGAGTGTGCGGCGCGCGCCATTCGTCTTCTCCACCGCTCGTGGACCAGGTCACGCACTCCACCATCTCACCCTGTCGCCCCCCTCCCACCACCGTCACCCCGGACGCAGCGCAGCGGAGATCCGGGGGCCAATCCACCTCACGGCGGGAGAGGACCGCGACGCCGGCAAGGACGATAGACGCGTCTTGCTTCGGTCAAAAAGCCGCGCCACTCTCCTTCCCATTGCGGAACCATCAAGGGGATCTGGGGTGAGAGCTGCGGCAGTCGCACGGGACATCGAGGGTGCGGGGATCAACGCACCCAATGCAGGACCGGCAGCACGAGGGAGCATGATCCGGCGGCGCGGCAGCCGAAGGGCAGGCATCGCCATTGCGGCACTTCTGGCGTTTATGGGCACCGGCATGGCCCGCGCCGAGACCCGCATCGTCTCGGTGAAAAGCGACAAGGACACGCTCGGCATCGCCTCGGTCAGCGCGGGTGGCGCAGCACTGAAGGCCGTGGGCAAGTCCGACACCAGCCTCTTCGTCGAGGCGGGCACGGCGGACGCGCCCTTCGCCTGCGACCAGACACTCACCATCACACTGTCCGACAAGCGCCGGCTGACACGCGACTACGATCTTTGCGCGCTCGGCTACACGGTCACGGTCGAAACGCAGGCCGCGCGTGCGCCGGAACCGGAGAAGCCTGCGCAGACGGCAAGCGCCGCAACGTCCTCCTCCGGACGCATCGAACGCAAGCTCGTCATGATCCAGACCAGCGACGACACGGCGATCCGGGACGTTGAGATCGACGGATCGCCGGTGCAGGTGCGCCGCCGGGCTCAGGCCCGCGTCTTCATCGAGGTGTCGGGCAATGCCGACAACGACGGCCAGATCGACTGCCGCCGCGACATGCGGCTCGTGCTCGCTGACGGCCGCATCCTGGAGGATGAGGTCGACATCTGCGGCGACTGGAAAGTGACCATGGACGCCAGTGCCACCGCGCGGCGCGCGGCGGGCGCAAACCGAAACGTGCGCCAGGCCGTCCCAAGCGGATCGGGACCGAGGGCGCCCCAGCGCTCCGGCGGCGTGCGCCCCGCCGACGTGACGGGAAACGACACAAGCTCCGATGGCCTGCGCGGCAGTCGCGAGGAGAGGGAGACATCCACGTCGCGTGACGGTGAGCCGGCAAACGAACGGGCTGCGGCGGGCAATGCCGCCGAACCCGCGACTACGCCGGACGCCGGCATCGCCCTCATCGACGACAAGAGCTGGACCTCCGCCCCCGACGGAGCGGAAGGCTGGCGCCTCGTCTATGGCGTGCCGGAGACGGACGACGAGGCATTCGTCGCCGCCTGTCGCACCGGCGCGGACACGATCACCCTGCGGCTTCCCGGCATCGCCGCCGGTCTTGCGGAAGGACAGGCAATCCCGGTGACGCTTGCCGCGCGTGACGTGCGCAGGAATTTCACGGCACGCGGATCCGCTCCCGGCGGCGAGACCGGACAGTCCGACCCCGTGATCGAACTCTCCGCGACCGACCCCGTCTGGGAGGCGCTCGCCCGCGGCCAGGACCTTTCCGTCGCCGTCGAGGGAACATGGCGGGCACGCCTGTCGCTGTCGGGAAGTGCCGCGCCGGTGCGCCGCTTCCGCGATGCCTGCTCCTCCGCCCCGCCGCAGCAGGTGGCACGCGCGCCCGTTGCCGGTGCGACGTCGCGCGCGCCCGGCCGCGGCGATCCCGCCTGCGGCGACGAGGGTTTCATCTCCTCCATGCCCAGCGACCGGCCCGGCCGGATCATTCTCGAGAACGACCGCAATCGCCCGGTCATGGTCTACTGGATCGACTTTGATGGATTGCGCCAGTTCCAGGCCCGTGTTCCGCCCGGCGGACGCATGGTCCAGCGCACGCTCGCGGGTCACCCCTGGCTCGTCGCCGCGCCGAACGGGCGCTGCCTGGCGATCTACACGGCGCGCGCCGGAGACCGGAACGTGCGCGTGGCGCCCGGACGTCCTCCTGCGCTCGCGGCTCCCGCACCCGAGCCCGGCTGGGCCCCGCCCCCCGGACCGCCCGCCGGGGGAGACTTCGTGAATTTCTCCTATGACTGCGACAATGGCCGCGCCCTCGACGTGACCATCGACAACGACCGCCGGGTCGCGATCGTGAGCGAGAGCGGACGCGCGCCGGTAACGCTGCCGGACGTCTCGCGCGGCGCGGATTTCTCGTATGTCGGACGGGGATACGGACTGTACGGCGACGGGCGCAACGTGACCTGGGAACGCCCCGGCGCGCGCGCCACCTACTGCCGGCTGTTCTGAGGGCGGAGCGGCCGGTTCAGCCGGTCGGGCTGAGCTCGCCGAAGGGCGGGCCACCGGCGCGCGCCGTCGCGAGCGCCTTTCCGAAGGCACCGGCGAAGCTCGTGCGGTCGGCCGGGTTGAGGAAGGCACCGACGACCACCGACTGTCCCCGCGCGCTCAGCGTGATGCGCACCACGCCCTCGTCCTCTTCCTCGGCAAGATGCAGGCGGGTCCAGAACGGATTGAAGCTGTAGTGGCGCTCGCGCCCCTGCGCGCTCACCTGGCGCACAAGCACCTGGGTGCGCGAGACGATCACCTCCTCGAAGGCGCGCGCGGCCATGTAGTTCCAGCGGAAGGCAAGCCAGACGACCAGAACGTCGATGCCGAGAAACGCGAAGACCGGCCATGCCCCCATGGACAGGAACATGAGACCGTTGACCAGGCATGTCCCCGCGATGATCAGCATCAGCACCCGGAAACCGCCGGGGCCGAGGGACCGGTAGGGGGTCAGGAGCGCCTGAAAGAACGGCGCGTCCGGATCGGTTTTCGGATTGTCGCTCGTCATCGGGACACAGTATAGAGAGCCCATGAGCGACGACCAGACGGAATCGGGAAAAACACGCACACGACCCGCGCCGGCACGGCGGTCGGCGACCGGGTCGAAGCCGGCGCGCAAGGCGGCTCCCGCACGCAGACGCTCGCGCTACACGCGTGACGAAATCCACGCGATCTTCGCCCGGTTCCGCGCCGCCGATCCCGAGCCGAAGGGCGAGCTTTTCCACGTCAACGCCTATACGCTGCTCGTGGCCGTTGCCCTGTCCGCGCAGGCGACCGACGTCGGCGTCAACAAGGCGACCCGGCCGCTGTTCGCCGAGGTCGACACGCCGCAGAAGATGGTCGAACTTGGCGAGGACCGGCTGCGCGAGGCGATCAAGACCATCGGCCTCTACCGCAACAAGGCGAAGAACGTGATCGCCCTGTCGCAGATCCTGATCGACCGTTTCAACGGCGAGGTTCCGCAGGATCGCGAAGCGCTGGAGACGCTGCCGGGCGTCGGACGCAAGACCGCCAACGTCGTGCTCAACATCGCCTTCGGCCAGCCGACCATCGCGGTCGACACCCATCTTTTCCGCCTCGGCAACCGGATCGGGCTCGCGCCGGGAAAGACCCCGCTGGAAGTGGAGCTGGCGCTCGAGCGGATCGTGCCGGACGAATTTCTGCGCCATGCCCACCACTGGCTGATCCTGCATGGCCGCTACATCTGCAAGGCCCGCAAGCCGGAATGCGAGAAGTGCCTCATCAGCGATCTTTGCAAGAGTCCGGAGAACCGGACACGGGTGAGCGCGCGCGCTTCCACCGGCTAGCGGGCCGCTCCGCAAGCGGGGCGCGTCACGTCAATTTCGCAAGAAATCGACTCATTTTTACGTCAATTTTCGCTGAAAGTCGCCGGAACGAGGCAGGCTGCACGCGGCGCGTCAGTCCTTGCGGCGCAGGCGCACCACCACGTCGACCCGCACGATCTCCATGCCCTCGGGGGCCTCGGGCAGGCGTGCCATGGAGACGCCCGAACCGGGGATATCGACCACCTTGTTCTCTTCCTCGATGAAGAAGTGATGATGGTCGTCGGTGTTGGTGTCGAAATAGGTCTTGGTGCCCTCGACCGCGACCTCACGCAGGAGGCCGGCCTCGGTGAACTGGTGCAGCGTGTTGTAGACGGTGGCCAGCGACACGGCGACGTCGGCGGCTTCCGCCTCCTCGTGCAGGAGCTCGGCGGACACATGCCGGTTGCCGCGCGAATACAGGATCTCTGCCAGCGCGACGCGTTGCCGCGTCGGGCGCAGACCCGCAATCCGCAACATGTCCTGAACCTTGCGCTGTTCCTGCCGTTCCGTCACGCCAGCTCCTTTACCGGGTTTGGCCGTTGCCAGATTTCGTCATTCCACTACCGACCGCCACCGCGCGCCTTTCCCGCCCGACCGGGGCAGGGACGCACCGGTGGCGTTGGCGCGCAACGGCACATCGGCTGATTTCTGCCATAAGCAGGGCCTGTCACGCAAGCCCGGGCAGTTCCTTATGCCGCGCCCACCGCCCGCGCGAAGACGGCGGAATGCCGCCTCGTCCTACCGAAACTCCGCCCCTCGCGGCGGCGGCAACCGCCACGCATCGTCCACCGGAGGCCCGCCCCGGGATCTTTCGCGTTGCCGAAACAGGACTTTTCGCCCCCGCGTCGAGGCGGACCCGACGGCAGCATGGCGACGAAATAGCCCGTCACCCAAAAAGCAGGCGGGCTTTCGAAGAGAAAGTGCCTATGTTAGTAAGCGCATCGGAAACAGACTTCGGCACCGGGCGGACCCTTCCGGCCCGACGTGAACCGGGGCAGTCACACCTTGCGGGAAACGAACCACGTGCGTCAATCGAGCTACTCCTACGAAGACCTTCTGGCCTGCGGGCGCGGCGAGCTTTTCGGATCGGGCAATGCCCAGCTTCCGCTTCCGCCCATGCTCATGTTCGACCGGATCACCGAGATTTCGGAAGACGGCGGCGAGCACGGCCTCGGCTGCGTGCGGGCCGAGCTCGACATCAAGAAGGACCTGTGGTTCTTCCCCTGCCACTTCCACGGCGACCCGGTGATGCCGGGCTGCCTCGGCCTCGACGCCCTCTGGCAGATGACCGGTTTCTTCCTCGGCTGGCTCGGCGAGCCGGGCAAGGGCCGCGCCATCTCCACCGGCGAGATCAAGTTCTCCAAGATGGTGACGCCGGACGTGAAGCTCGTCGAGTACGGCGTCGACATCAAGAAGCTGCGCCGCGGCCGGCTGGTGCTTGGCATCGCCGACGGCTGGCTCAAGGCCGATGGCGAAAAGATCTACCAGGCGAAGGACCTGAGGGTCGGCCTGTTCCAGGCCTGACACGGGTTGACGGCAATGCCGAAGGCACCGGCGCGCGATCATCGCGATTGATCGCCGGAACGTTGGTGCCTATGTGGATGGGACACAGTCCCGCAGCTTGCAGGACGGCGCGGGCCACCGCCCGCGCGGGATCTTGACACCGAACGGCGCCGAGAGCGTCGAGCGAACCTATACGGGAGACCGCGATGAGGCGGGTGGTAATCACCGGACTGGGCATCATTTCGTCGATCGGAAATTCGGCGCAGGAAGTCCTTGAGAGCCTGCGCGAAGGAAAGTCCGGCATTTCCGCGGCCCCCGACTATGTGGAACACGGCTTCCGCAGTCAGGTGCACGGCATGCCCAAAATCGACCTGGCGGCCGAAATCGACAAGCGCCAGCTTCGCTTCATGGGCGACGGCGCGGCCTACAACTATCTTGCCATGCAGCAGGCGATCGCCGACAGCGGGCTCGAGGACGGCGACGTCTCCAACCCGCGCACGGGCATCGTCATGGGCTCCGGCGGACCGTCGACCAAGAACCTCTTCCAGGCGCACAAGACGGTGATCGAAAAGGGCTCCCCGAAGCGGATGGGCCCGTTCATGGTCACGCGTGGCATGAGCTCGACGAACTCGGCCTGCCTGGCAACGCCCTTCAAGATCAAGGGCATCAACTATTCCATCACCTCCGCCTGCTCGACGTCGGCCCACTGCATCGGGTCGGGAACCGAGCAGATCCAGTGGGGCAAGCAGGACATCGTCTTCGCGGGCGGCGGCGAGGAGCTCGACTGGACGCTCTCCTGCCTGTTCGACGCGATGGGCGCCATGTCCTCCAAGTACAACGACACGCCGACCACGGCCTCGCGTGCCTATGACGCGACCCGCGACGGCTTCGTGATCGCGGGCGGCGGCGGCGTGGTGGTGCTCGAGGAGCTCGAGCACGCCAAGGCGCGCGGCGCCAAGATCTACGCCGAAGTGACGGGCTATGCGGCCAACTCCGACGGCTATGACATGGTCGCGCCGTCGGGCGAGGGCGGCGAGCGCTGCATGCGCCTGGCGATCGAGACGCTCGGCGACCGCAAGGTCAACTACGTCAACACCCACGGCACCTCGACCCCGGTCGGCGACGTCGGCGAAATCGAGGCGATCCGTCGCGTGTTCGGCGACGACCAACCGATCGCCTCCTCGACGAAGTCGCTCACCGGCCACAGCCTCGGGGCGACCGGCGTGCATGAGGCGATCTACTGCCTGCTGATGCTGCAGAACGACTTCATCACGGCATCCGCCAACATCACCAAACTCGACCCGGCGCTCAGCCCGGACGAGATCGCGATGCAGCGGATCGACAATGCCGGGCTCGATACGGTGCTTTCCAACAGTTTCGGTTTCGGAGGCACCAACGCCTCCCTCGCGCTGTCGCGCTATCACGGCTGAGGGGGCCAGAATGTCGGGATTGATGAAAGGCAAACGCGGCCTCGTCATGGGCGTCGCGAATGATCACTCCATCGCCTGGGGGATCGCGCGCACGCTGGCCGAACACGGTGCCGAGCTTGCCTTCACCTATCAGGGCGAGGCCTTCGGACGCCGTGTGAAGCCGCTTGCCGACAGTGTCGGAGCCGAGCTTCTGCTGCCCTGCGACGTGGAGGACATCTCCACGGTCGATCAGGTCTTCGCGACGCTGAAGGAAAAGTGGGGCTCGATCGACTTTCTCGTTCACGCCGTCGCCTTCTCGGACAAGTCCGAGCTGCGCGGCCGCTATGCGGACACGACGCGCGAGAACTTCATACGCACCATGGTGATTTCCTGCTTCTCCTTCACGGAGATCGCCAAGCGCGCCGCGGACCTCATGAACGAGGGCGGCTCGATGGTGACGCTCACCTACGGCGGCGCCCGCGTCATGCCGAACTACAACGTGATGGGCGTGGCCAAGGCCGCGCTGGAGTCCTCCGTGCGCTATCTCGCCATGGATTTCGGCCTCCAGAACGTGCGGGTGAACGCGATTTCCGCCGGCCCGGTGCGCACGCTCGCGGGCTCCGGCGTGTCCGATGCCCGGATGATGTTCAACTACCAGAAGCAGCACTCGCCGCTGGGCCGCACGGTCACCATCGACGAGGTTGGCGGATCGGCGCTCTACCTGCTTTCGGAGCTGTCCAGCGGCGTCACCGGCGAGATCCACTTCGTCGACAGCGGCTACAACACCGTCTCCATGCCGCGCCTGCAGGCCCTGAAGGCACAGGAAGCACAGGCCCGCGCCGTCGGCGACGAGGCCTGAGCGGACCAGCCGCATTTCCCCTCACGGGGACATGACGCGAAAAACCCCCGCCGGATCCCGGACGGGGGTTTTTTCATGACCGCGACCGGTCCGGCGCCACGCGCTGCGTGATCAGTCGAAGGTTTCATCCGGGTAGACGCCGAACAGGCGGGTCTGGTCGATATAGCCCTCGAAGCCCTTGCCGGAAACATGGCACCAGCCCTCGGAGCATTCCTCGACGCGGGCCAGGACGTTGGGTCCCAGTTCGGCGGTCACGCGCGCGTCCGAGCGCGCCTCGACACGCAGGGGCGTCGTTCCCTCCTTCTCCCAGGGGGTCACCAGCGCCGTGCGCTGGCCGGTGAGAAGCGAATGCAACACCCAGCCCTCCGAGCCTTCCCAGTCACGGATGCGACGCCAGTTGCCATATTCCTGCACGATCTCGACGGGAAGGCCCGCACGCACGAAGGTCCAGCCGATACGGTGATCCTGGCTCGGCCCGACACGCACATTGATGCGGTTGGACTTCAGGCTCACGAAACGGGGAACGGGAAAACCGCTGGGGCCGGTGACCGTCGCCTGGGCATGTGCCGGCGCCGTGCCCGGCCCGGCAAGAGGCGCCAGCGCGAGGAGAAGGGCAAGCGCGGCGGACAGGACCGCCACCCGGCGGGCGAAACGGGTGGCCTTGGCTCCGGGACGACGCGACATTCCTGATCTTCCTTCCTTCTGGAGGGGTCTCGAGACAGCGACGGCGCAAGGTGACCGCGACAGGTTCACCCAAACAGGGACAATCGCACGATTTGATGGCGGACCCTCATGTGGTCCCGCCAATCGCTTCGGCAATTCGCCGCAGACGGCGCCAGGGTTGGAAACAATCGCAGCCCATCCCTTGTTTTGACCCGGCCATCTGGTAATGAGGACGGGTCCGCAGCGTTGTCGGGACTGGAGACGGCGCAGTTTGGATCAGGCAGGGTTAACGGGCCCTCAACGCGGACGGGGGGATGTTCGCAAAAGGCACCGATACCCACAGGCGAGACATCAAGGGCTGACACAAGCAAGCCGAAGTGCGGAAGGCGAGGAGCATGTCGAAGAAGAAGCCGCTGGTCGTCGTGACACGCAAACTGCCGGACGTGGTCGAGACGCGCATGCGCGAGCTGTTCGAGACCCGTCTGAACGAGAATGACCGCCCGCTCAGCCAGGCCGAGCTGGTCGAGGCGATGAAGACCGCCGACGTGGTGGTGCCCACGGTCACGGACCGCATCGACTCCGCCGTTCTCTCCCAGGCTGGCCCGAACCTGAAACTGATCGCCAACTTCGGCAATGGCGTCGACAATATCGACGTCGTCACCGCCAACAATCGCGGCATCACGGTCACCAACACGCCGGGCGTTCTCACCGAAGACACCGCCGACATGACCATGGCGCTGATCCTTGGCGTCCCCCGCCGCATCGCCGAGGGCATCAAGGTCATCGAAAACGGCGACTGGGGCGGCTGGTCGCCGACCTGGATGCTCGGCCACCGGATCTGGGGCAAGCGCCTCGGGATCGTCGGCATGGGCCGTATCGGCCAGGCGGTCGCCCGCCGCGCCAAGGCGTTCGGCATGTCGATCCACTATCACAACCGGCGCAGGGTGCCGGAAACGGTGGAAGAGTCGCTCGAGGCCACCTACTGGGACAGCCTCGACCAGATGCTGGCACGCATGGACGTCGTGTCCATCCATTGCCCTCACACGCCGGCGACCTATCACCTGCTTTCCGCCCGCCGGCTCAAGCTGATGAAGGCGAACGCCTATCTGGTGAACACCGCGCGTGGCGAGGTCATCGACGAGGCCGCGCTCATCCGCCAGCTGGACGAGGGGCATCTCGCCGGTGCCGGACTGGACGTCTTCGAGCACGAGCCGGCCGTGAACCCCAAGCTCGTCGCCTCCGACAAGGTGGTGCTGCTGCCGCACATGGGCTCCGCCACCGTCGAGGGACGCGTGGACATGGGCGAGAAGGTCATCATCAACATCAAGACCTTCATGGACGGTCACCGGCCGCCGGACCGCGTCCTGCCGTCAATGCTCTGAAACCCTGCCGGTCTCCCTCGATTCGGCAGCGAAACCGATCATCGGATGCATGAACGCCCCGGCCTGGAAAGGACCGGGGCGTTTTTGTCCCTGGTATGGGAAGTCGGATTCGGCTGCGGAACGACCCTGCCTCAGTCGTCGCCCTCGGCAGTGACGCGGACCTCGTAGGACTGCCAGAGAGCCGCCTCGCCCATGCCGGCGACAAAGGCCCGGTGACGCTCCAGAACCGCCTCGTCGATGCGCGGCGGCAGCGGGGCCGGCCGTGGCGGCAAGGCCTTGCGGCGCACGCCCTGCATCGCCTCAAGGGGATCGTCTTCCTCCTCGACCGCGAAGGCGAGGCCAACCTGTTTTCCGCCGATCAGCTCGAGATAGACCTCGGCGAGGATCTCACTGTCGAGGAGGGCGCCGTGCTTGGTGCGCCGCGAGTTGTCGATGCCGTAGCGCGAGCACAGCGCATCCAGCGAGGCCGGTGAGCCCGGGTGTTTCTTGCGGGCGATGGCGAGCGTGTCGAGAACCTGCTCGTTCGGGATCGGCCCGAGACCGACGCGCGAAAGCTCCATGTTGATGAAGCCCATGTCGAAGCTGGCGTTGTGGATCACCAGCACCGCGTCACCGACAAACTCCAGAAACTCCTGCGCCACCTCGGCGAACTTCGGCTTGTCAGACAGGAATTCCTCCGACAGGCCGTGCACGTTGAACGCCTCGATGGGCACATCGCGCTCGGGGTTCAGGTAGACGTGATAGGTCCGCCCCGTCGGCACGTGGTTGATCAGTTCGACGCCGCCGATCTCGACAAGACGGTCGCCATTTCGCGGATCAAGGCCTGTGGTCTCGGTGTCGAAGGCGATCTCGCGGGCCATCGGAAGGCTCCATGGGGTCTGGTGGTGGCGGGTTCAAATGCCTCAGGCGGCGCAGTGTCGGGTTCACGGGAGGGCATGGCAAGCACGCGCGGGCAAGTGCCCGGATGCCGTGACCCTCAGGTGCCGGTTTTCCCCGCTTTACCCGCTCAGGCGCGGCCGGCGAGGGCGCGAAGAATGCTCGCCACGGACCGGCGGGCATGTTCCAGTCCATGACCCGTATCGATGAGGAAGTGCGCCAGCCTGCGCTTTTCCTCATCCGCCATCTGGCGATCACGGATCTTCTCGAAGGTCGCCTCGTCCATGCCCGGCCGCGCCAGGACGCGCTCACGCTGGACCCGCGAAGACGCGGTGACGACGACGCAGGCATCGACACGCCCCTGCGCGCCGGTTTCGAACAACAGCGGAATATCGAGAACCGCGATGCGCGCGCCACTGTCACGGGCCCGACCGATGAAGGCCTGCTCGCGCGCCCTGACCAGCGGGTGCACGATCGCCTCGAGACGCTTCATGGCCTCACCGTCGCCAAGCACGGCCGCGCCAAGCTTCTTGCGGTCCACGGCACCTTCAGCGGTCGTTCCGGGAAAGGCCTCCTCGATCAGGGGAACCGCCTCGGCGCGATAAAGGGCATGAACGGAGGCGTCCGCGTCATAGACCGCACACCCCGCCGCGGCGAACATCTTCGCCGTGGTCGACTTTCCCATGCCGATGGAACCGGTGAGACCGACAAGGATCACGAGGCCGCTCCAAGATCCGCGAGCAGGGCGGCACGAAGCTCGTCCGTCACCCTGGGACGCACGCCGAACCAGCGCTCGAAGCCGGGCACGGCCTGGTGCAGCAGCATGCCCAGCCCGTCGACCGCGCGAAGCCCCCTGGCCCTGGCATCCGCCAGAAGGGGCGTTTCCAGCGGCACATAGACGATATCGTTGACGATGGCGGTTTCCGGCAGGCGGGACAGGGAAAGATCGAGCGCAGGCTGTCCAGCCATTCCAAGCGAGGTGGTGTTCACCAGAAGATCCGTTTCCCCCAGGATCTCCCCAAGATCGTCCCAGTCGCAGGCAATCGAGTCGGCTCCGAAACGGGCGCAGAGATCTTCGGCCTTGGATTTCGTGCGATTGACGACACTCACCTTCTTCACACCCCGGGACAGGAGCGCCCAGATGACGGCCCGCGCCGCGCCGCCCGCGCCCAGCACCACGGCGTGACGCACCTCGCCATCCCAGCCCGGCACCTCCTGGTCGAGATTTCCGAGGAATCCGAGACCGTCCGTGTTGGAGCCGAGAACGCGCCCGTCCGCATCGAGCGAGATGGTGTTCACCGCGCCCATGACCCGCGCCGCATCGTCGAGCTCGTCGCAGGCTGCCGCCGCCGCTTCCTTGTTGGGCACGGTCACGTTGCAGCCGGAAAGCCCGTGGGCCGCGATATCGCGGTAAAAGGCGGGCGCATCCTCCGGCTTCACCTCGACACGATCATAGGTGCCATCGATGCCATGAAGCGCCAGCCAGTGCCGGTGAATGACCGGCGAACGGGAATGGGCGACGGGACAGCCGGTGATGGCGACGCGCCTGGTCATGCCTCGATCTCTCCCGTCTCGCGCAGCCTTGCCAGAAGCGGGAGAAGCGGCAGGCCGAGCACCGTGAAATAGTCCCCCTCGATCCGCTCGAAGAGCTGAATGCCCGGTCCCTCGAGCTGATAGGCGCCGACGCTGGAAAGGATCTCCTCGCCGGCCTTCGCCAGGTAGTGACCGACAAACTCCGGACCGAAGTCGCGCATGGTCAGGCGCACGGTGCCCACATGGGTCCACAGCGTCTCGCCACCACGTGCCAGCGTCACGGCGGAATGCAGCTCATGTCGCTTGCCGGACATGGCGAGAAGCTGGCGGCGCGCCGCTTCCATGTCGGCGGGCTTGGTCAGCCGCTCGCCCTCGAACTCGAGCACCTGGTCGGCCCCGATCACCAGGTCCCCCGGACGGCGCGCGCTGACATCGGATGCCTTTGCCTCCGCAAGCACCCTGGCGATGTCCTCCGGCGACACGCCCGCCTTGAGCAGCGGTTCCTCGACCGCTCGCTCGTCGATGGAAGACGGATCCCTGGTGAAGGCGAGACCTGCATTTCCAAGAAGCTCGGCACGGATACGGCTTCCGCTGGCAAGGACGAGTTCGGACATGAAACGGTTCCCGGCACATGTGGACAAGGCGTGGGCGAAATGTGGGCGGGGACGGCACGCGCCCGCCTCAGGCGGGAGTATCAGTCCGCAATGCTCTTGACCAGAGCCGCCTTGTGCGCCCGGTAGAGCGAGAGGATTTCCGCCGCCGTTTCCTCGATGGAACGACGGGTGACGTCGATCACCGGCCAGCCGTTCTCGGCGCAGAGCTTCCGCGTGGTCGCGATCTCGCGGGCGATCATGCGCCTGTCGACATAGGTCTCGTTGCCGAAACCGCCCGCGTTCAGCGACAGGATGCGGTTCTGACGCACCTGCTGGATGCGCTCCACCGAGGCGATCACCGCCACGACCATGGCCTTGCGGACCCGGAAGAGCTGCGGGGGAAGCGGCAGGTCGGGAACGATGGGGATGTTGGCGGCCTTGATGCCGCGATTGGCAAGATAGATGCAGGTCGGCGTCTTCGACGTGCGGCTCACGCCCAGGAGCACGACCTCGGCCTCGTCGAGGTCGTTCGGGATCTGGCCGTCATCATGAAGCATGGTGAAATTGAGCGCCTCGATGCGATCGAAATACTCCGCGTCGAGCTGATGCTGGCCGCCAGCGCGGCCTGTGACCCGCACATTGAGATAGGACTGAAAGACGGAGAACACCGGCGAGAGAATGTTCACGCAGGGCACGCCCTGCTGACGGGCCGCCTGCTCCAGATGTTCGACCAGCTCCGTGTCCACCAGCGTGTAGAGCACGATCCCCGGCGCATGTTCGATCTCGGCGATCACGTCGTCGAGCTGACGGGAACTGCGCACCAGCGGATAGACGTGCTCGATGGATTGCACGTCGTCGTATTGCGCCGACGCCGCCCGGGCCACCGTCATCAGCGTCTCGCCGGTGGAGTCCGAAACCAGATGCAGGTGGAAGAAGTTACGGGTCTTTCCCAAGCTGTTATCCCCTCGTCACACGGAAGGTGTTCAAAAGACTCATAAATCCGGGCCGGCGGGCAACCCGCCCCAAAACAATGCCCGAAGCGGAAAATCTATCAACACCGCACAACGTGCCGCTAGACGGATCCGAAAGCATCCGGATGAAGGTGGATAACCGGGTTGTTCCTGGCTCGTCCCCAGAAAGCGCAAAGCCGCCTTAAAAGTTAACAAAGGGTTAACATTTTCACAACACACTGTCCTGGAAGGCAAATTTAGAACCGTCCAAGGCTGTGCGGCAATACGTCTGAGGGAAAGCCCTCGACAATGCGCAAACGAATGAGTCATGTGGACCAACTTCGACAACCGGTAATCCCGGCTACTCAGTGGCAATCAAAAACAACAGAATCCTTTTCAAGGATTCTCTTTTTAATTTTTGGGAGGGCTGTTCGTGACCGACACGAGTGAGCGTCGCGTGATGCGTGTACTCGCTGGAGAGCGTCTCTGGCCTCCTCCCGTCTGGATGATGCGTCAGGCGGGCCGGTACCTTCCTGAGTACCGCCAGACACGTTTAAGTAAGGTTAATTTTCTGGAATTCTGCTACGACACCGATCTGGCGGTCGAGGTCACGCTGCAGCCGATCCGGCGTTTCGGCTTTGACGCGGCAATCCTGTTCTCAGACATCTTCGTCGTCCCCGACGCGCTTGGGTATCCCGTGCGCTTCGAGGAAGGACGTGGTCCGGTTCTCGAGCCCCTCAAGGCATCTCTTGTCGATGCCCTCGACGAGGAAAGGGCGGAACGTCACCTCGACCCTGTGATCGAGACCGTGCGCAGACTGCGCGCGGAACTGCCGCACGAGACAACCCTTCTGGGCTTCTGCGGCGCCCCGTGGACGGTCGCATGCTATTCCGTGGCGGGACACACGACGCAGGATCAGACCGCCGCGCGGGTGGGCGCCTATCGCGATCCGGCCCTGATGCAATCCTTCATCGACAGGCTTGTGACCGCCTCGATCCGCTATCTGGTGCGTCAGCTTCGCGCCGGCGCCGATGCCGTGCAGATTTTCGACACCTGGGCAGGTGTTCTCGACGATGCCGGCTTCGAGCGCTGGTCGATCGCGCCGACGAAAGCGATCGTGGACGGCGTGCGCGCCGAAATCCCCGATGCCTGCATCATCGGCTTTCCGAAAGCCTCCGCGGCACGGATCAAGGACTATGTCGCCCGCACCGGCGTCAGTGCCATCGGCCTCGACTGGACGGTGCCCGCATCTCTTGCCCGCGAGATCCAGGACATCGTGCCGGTTCAGGGCAATCTCGACCCCATGCGGCTCGTGGCAGGCGGTGATGCGCTTGAGGAAGGCGTGGCGAATGTGCTGGCGACGCTCGGCGACGGACCGCTCGTGTTCAATCTCGGGCATGGCGTCACGCCGGACGCGGATCCGGAGAACGTTGCGCGGATGATCGAGATGGTTCGCGCGACACCGGATCCGAAAGGCTGAGGCGATGCTTTACTTGTGGCTGAAGGCCTTTCACATCATGTCCGTCATCGCCTGGATGGCGGCCATGTTCTATCTGCCGCGCCTTTTCGTCTATCACGCGCAAGTGCCTGTCGGCAGCGAACAGAGCGAGCTCTTCAAGGTCATGGAACGTCGCCTGCTCAAGGCGATCATGACGCCGGCCATGATCGCGAGCTGGGTGTTCGGCCTGTGGCTGGCCATCGAGATCGGGGCATTCTCCGACGGATGGTTCCATGCCAAGCTCACGCTCGTTCTCGTCATGAGCGGCGTGCACGGATATCTGGCGAAATGCACCAGGTCCTTCGCGGCGGATGCGAACACGAAGGGGCATCGGCACTACCGGATCGTCAACGAGATCCCCACGGTGCTGATGATCGGCATCGTGCTTCTGGTCGTTCTCAAGCCCTTCTGAGGCGGGGCCGTGGTCTCGCATCTCAGGTGACGCAGGGTTTTCGAGAGCTTGTACGTGGAAAACCGTGTACGACCTTTGACGGATGCGTCAATTGGCGCTTGCTCTTGCCGTCTTAAAAATGTAAATTCGCTCAACCTCGCAACTGCGGGCATGGTGTCAGGCTTCAAATTGGGAAGCCAGTTGATGCCAGACCGGACCAAAGGCCCGGTTCCCGCCCCGCAGACAATCCCTTCTTCCTTCCGTATTCCGTAGCCTGGTGATCCACCCGGGCCGGTCAACGCAAACATCCCTCTAACAGAAGACCTTCCATTGCCCATGCGGGAAATGAAACTCTCAGATCTCAAGATCAAGACCCCGACCGAGCTTCTTGCCTTTGCCGAAGAGCACCAGGTCGAAAACGCGAGCACGATGCGCAAGCAGGAGCTGATGTTCGCGATCCTCAAGCAGCTCGCTGCCCAGGACATCGACATCATCGGCGAAGGCGTCGTGGAGGTTCTCCAGGACGGCTTCGGGTTCCTTCGGTCTCCGGACGCGAATTACCTGCCGGGCCCGGATGACATCTACATCTCGCCCTCCCAGATCCGCCGCTTTTCGCTGCGCACGGGTGACACGGTCGAAGGCGAGATCCGCAGTCCCAAGGAAGGGGAGCGTTATTTCGCGCTCCTGAAGGTCAACAAGATCAATTTCGAGGATCCGGAGAACGCCCGTCACAAGGTGCATTTCGACAACCTCACGCCGCTCTATCCCGATGAGCGGCTGAAGATGGAAGTCGAAACGCCGACAGGCGGCAAGGATTACTCGGCCCGGGTCATCGATCTCGTGGCGCCGCTCGGCAAGGGTCAGCGCGGTCTCATCACCGCGCCGCCGAGGACCGGCAAGACGGTGTTCCTCCAGAACATCGCGAAGTCCATCACCGAAAACCACCCCGAGTGCTATCTCATCGTCCTGCTGATTGACGAGCGCCCGGAAGAAGTCACGGACATGCAGCGCACGGTGAACGGCGAGGTCGTTTCCTCGACGTTCGACGAACCGGCGGTGCGGCACGTGCAGGTCGCCGAAATGGTGATCGAGAAGGCAAAGCGTCTGGTCGAGCACGGCCGTGACGTGGTCATCCTGCTGGATTCCATCACGCGCCTGGGTCGTGCCTACAACACCGTGGTTCCGTCCTCGGGCAAGGTGCTGACCGGTGGTGTCGACGCCAACGCCCTGCAGCGCCCGAAGCGCTTCTTCGGCGCCGCCCGAAACATCGAGGAGGGCGGCTCGCTGACGATCATCGCGACCGCGCTCATCGATACCGGCAGCCGCATGGACGAGGTGATCTTCGAGGAATTCAAGGGCACCGGCAATTCCGAGATCATTCTCGACCGCAAGATCTCCGACAAGCGCGTGTTCCCGGCCATCGATATCCAGAGGTCCGGTACCCGCAAGGAAGAGCTGCTTGTCGATCCGGTCAAGCTCAAGAAAACCTTCGTTCTGCGGCGTATCCTCAACCCCATGGGGACGGTGGACGCAATCGAGTTCCTGCTCGACAAGCTGCGCCAGACCAAGTCGAACGACGATTTCTTCGACAGCATGAACACCTGACCAGGGCTCTCGCGAAAGGCCACTGGCCCGCGCGGGACAATCGGGATTCACGTGAAACACCCGCACCGGAAACCGGTGCGGGTGTTTTTGTCTCGGGTGACTGACGCAGCGGTGTGCCGCACTGACGTGTTTCACGTGAATCCGGTTCGATTCGGGTCCGGTCCGTAAAATCGTGGGGATCCGCGACCGATACGGACCTCAAGACAGGAAGAAAGACAGATGCCGCAAATCACGCTTGAAACCGACAGGCTTTCGATCCGACCGTGGCGCGACGACGATCGCGAGCCCTTTGCGGCCATGTGCGCCGACCCGGAGGTCATGCGTTATTTTCCGGCACCGCTCTCACGCAAAGAGAGTGACGATCTGATCGACCGGGCAATCGTGCGCGCGGAAGACGACGGCGTCTGCTTCCAGCCGGTGGAACGGTCGGAAGATGGGTGCTTTCTGGGGTTTGTCGGATTGAGCCGGCCTGCCTGGCAGGTTCCCGGTGCGCCTGGCTGCGTGGAGATCGGATGGCGGCTTGCGCAAGCCGCATGGGGGCGGGGATATGCGAGCGAGGCGGCGCGGGCGTGGTGTCGATTCGGCTTCGAAACACTCGGGCTTCTGGAAATTGTCTCGTTCACCACTTTGGCGAATGACCGATCGCGGCGAGTAATGGAGCGGCTGGGTATGACGCACACGCCCGCAGACGACTTCGATCATCCGCTGATCGATGCGGACCACCCCCTGTCGCGGCACGTTCTGTATCGCCTTGCCAGGCCCTGAGGGGATCAGGCGGCCTCGCGAAGAGCCGCGAGCGCCGTGGCAATGTCGGCGGGATCGGTGAGCGGTGCACTGCATATGCCTTCGCGGCAAAGATAGAGGGTGGGCTGCCCCTCGATCATGTCCTTGCCGGCACGTGGATCGGTGGCCGGCAGGTTCGCCCCGGCGGCAAGTGTCCATGTGACGATTGCGGGGTCGCCCTGCGCATAGAGTGCCTGGTCGAAGGCAGGGTCGCGGGCGCCACTGCGCGTGACCACAAGAGCCAGGACTGCATTGTCACGCGTATCGATGGCGGACAGGAGGGATGCAGTGCCGAAGACGTTGGCGGCAATCTCGCCGGCAAAGGCGGTGAAGACCCGTTCCGCACGGTCCCTGAAATCGGGATCTCCGGTCAGAAGCCATAGGCGAATTAGCGCCTCGGCCGCGACCCCGTTGGGGTTCGGCACGGCTTCGTCGAGGGGTGTGTAGGGCCTCACGATCACGTCGCGCGCATGTCGTGAACTCAGGTGGTAGCCGCCGTCCGGATGGGCGAAATCCTGCTCCAGCCGGTCGGCATGATCACGTGCCGTGCCGAGCCAGCGTTCGGCTTCCTCGTCCGAGGGAGCCGTTTCCCCAAGCGCGAGCGCGGCGCGCATCAGCGAGGCGTGGTCGCTGGCAAACGCGGGGCGCGTTGCGCGGCCATCCCGCCAGGCGTGGGCAAGACCGTCTTCACCGTCCATGCGCTGTTCGATTGCCGCCCACGTACGATCGGCGATGTCACGCCAGGATTCACGTGAAACAAGAAGCGCGGCTTCCGCGAGCGCCGTGACAAGGTAGCCGTTCCAGTCGGCGAGCATCTTGTCGTCGCGACCGGGCGCAATGCGCTGGGATCGTGCCTCGAGGAGGTCGTCACGCCATTCGCGCAGGGTTTCCTCCTCCACCACGTCCTCGATGTGGTCCACCGCCGAAAGCCTGTTGGGAATGTTGCGCCCCTCGAAGTTGCCGCCCGTGGTGATGTCATAGACCTGATTGAAGTGAATGGCCGCGTCGGGGCCGATGACCGAGACGATCTCGTCGGGTGTCCAGACGTAGTAGCGTCCTTCCTCGCCCTCGCTGTCGGCATCCAGGCTTGCGGCGAACCCGCCGCCTTCCAGCTCCATTTCGCGCTGAAGAAAGGCGATCGTCTCTTCGAGTCGTTCGCGAAACAATTCCGCCTCGCGCGCCGGGGCGAGAGGGATCGCAAGGCGCAGCGCACGCAGATACTGCGCGTTGTCGTAGAGCATCTTCTCGAAGTGGGGGACGAGCCAGCGCTCATCCACCGAATAGCGCGAAAGGCCACCGCCGATGTGATCGTAGATCCCGCCCTGGCTCATGGTTTCGAGGGTGAGCAGAAGGTGGTCCAGGGTCTGGGCGGAGACGGACCCCCGTCGGGAGGCGCGCCACAGGAGATCCGTGACCGGGGCCTGGGGGAACTTGGGGGCGCCGCGAAGGCCACCGTGCACCGGATCGAGAAGGCCCGCGAGACGGGTCGCGGCCGCGCCGACGATCTCCCCGGACACGCGGGTGTCGCGGGGAGCGGAGCGGGGAAGACGCGCCAGATGTGCCATGAGACCCTGGCGGTTTTCCTCGATTCGGCTCCGGTCCGACCTGTAGGCCCCGGCAACGGCCCTGAGCACGTCGATGAAGCCCGGCCGGCCCCAGCGGGGTTCCTTGGGAAAGTAGGTGCCGCCCCAGAACGGTTCCGCGTCGCTCGTGAGGAACATCGTCAGCGGCCAGCCGCCCTGTTCGCCGAGCGCGTGAAGGGCGCTCATGTAGATTTGGTCGATGTCGGGACGTTCCTCTCGATCGACCTTGATGTTCACGAACAGCTCGTTCATGACGGCGGCGACGCCCTCGTCCTCGAAGCTTTCATGCGCCATGACGTGGCACCAGTGACAAGCGGCATATCCGACGGAGAGAAGGATCGGCTTGTCGCCGGCGCGCGCTTCCTCCAGCGCCTCGGGGCCCCAGGCCCGCCAGGCGACCGGGTTGTCCTTGTGCTGGAGCAGATAGGGACTGGTGGCGTTGGCGAGACGGTTGTCGGTCATGGGGCATCCGGCTATGAGGGCGCTAGGAACGTCTTTCAGGAAAACATAGGTTCGCGCGCTCGCGAAGCCAGGGCTTTCGCGAAACCGGGTGGCGATGCTTCAGGATCAGGGGACCGGGACATGAGCGATACCATCTATGCCCTGTCGAGCGGGCCGGTGCCGGCGGGTGTCGCGGTCATCCGGATTTCCGGGCCGGCGACTGGATTCGTTCTCGAAACGATTGCCGGTCGCTGTCCGGCGCCGCGCAAGGCGGCCCTGTGCAAGCTTCGCGCTCCCGGCGGGGGAGACCTGCTCGATGTGGCCCTGGTGCTCTGGTTTCCCGCGCCGGCGAGCTTTACCGGCGAAGATGTTGCCGAACTGCATTGTCATGGTGGACGCGCCGTCGTTGCGGCCGTGCTGGAAACGCTGTCGACATTCGATGGCGTACGGCCGGCGGAGGCGGGGGAGTTTACAAGGCGGGCGTTCGACAACGACCGTCTCGACCTTCTCGAGGTGGAAGGGCTCGCGGACCTGATCGCGGCAGAGACGGAAGCGCAGCGAAGGCTTGCCATGTCGCAGGCGGGCGGCGCGCTGGGGGATCTCTACGATGACTGGCGGGCGCGTCTGACGAGGGCGCGCGCGATGATCGAGGCGGCGTTCGACTTCGCCGATGAAGACGATGTGCCGGATGATGTGTCCGAGGGCATGTGGGCCGAGGTGGAGAGGCTTGAGGGTGAGATCGAGCGGCATCTCGATCGTTCCCGTGGGGCGGAGCGTCTGCGGGAAGGCCTGCAGGTGGTTCTGCTTGGCAAGCCCAACGCGGGCAAGTCCAGCCTGCTGAATGCGCTCGCCCGACGGGATGTGGCCATCGTCGCCGAGGAAGCCGGCACCACGCGGGACGTGATCGAGGTGCATCTGGATCTTGAAGGCGTGCCGGTCACCCTTGTCGACACGGCGGGCCTTCGCGAAACCGAAGGCGTGGTCGAGCGGGAGGGCATCCGCCGTGCCCTTGAACGGGCGGCGCGCGCCGATCTCGCGTTGTGGCTGACGGCGGCGGACGACGATCAGGATGCCGCATCGGCTCCCCCGGAAGCGGAGGCTGCCCGCGAGATCTGGCGCGTCCTGTCGAAGGTCGATCTCGGATCCGAGGGGACGGAGAACAATGAGCGTCCGTCCCGGCACCGCGTTTCGGTGACCACCGGCGAGGGCCTGAATGCCCTTGTCGCGGATCTTGCCCGGTTCGCCCGCGATGGGGCATCGGGTGTTGGAGACCTTGTCGCGAGCCGGGAACGCCACAGGGTTCATCTGGCGGCGGCGCTGGCTGCCATCGATGATGCACGAAGCGAGGCGCGTCCGCTGGAACTCAGGGCGGAAGATCTGAGGCGTGCCTCGGATTCGCTCGGACGGATCGCGGGACGTACGGGCGTCGAGGATTTGCTCGACGTTATTTTCGGCGAGTTTTGTATCGGGAAGTAAACGAGCGTTTCACGTGAAACAGCAGGAATCCGGGATCGATTCCTTCCCGTTATGAAGACTCCTCCGAAATGATGGTCGATATTGCCGGATTTCGGGGCTTTGGTACGGCTTCCGGCGTGCGACTCGGATCCGTTACGGTCAGGATAGGCTTCGTCTTCGCCCGTCAATTGGTGTATGGAAACCGGAACGGATGGCGGAGAGCGCCCGGTTTTGGCGGGCCGCCCGGATGAACCAGACAGGATGAAAATGGTCGGGACGGAAGCGGAGCCGTCCGCGCCGCGCGGGTCGCGGTCGCGGGATGTCGGTTTTGACGTTGTGGTGATCGGTGGCGGGCACGCCGGCTGCGAGGCGGCAGCGGCGGCGGCGCGCACGGGCGCGCGCACGGCTCTGGTCACGCATCGTTTCGACACCATCGGTCTCATGTCCTGCAATCCGGCCATCGGCGGGCTTGGCAAGGGGCACCTCGTTCGGGAGGTGGATGCGCTCGACGGACTGATGGGTCGGGTCGCGGATGCCGCCGGCATTCAGTTCAGGCTTCTCAACCGGCGCAAGGGACCGGCGGTGCGCGGTCCGCGCGCGCAGGCCGACCGCAAGCTCTATCGCGCCGCCATGCAACAGGCGATCCGGGAGACCGAGGGGCTCGAGGTCATCGAAGGGGAGGCCGCCGAGCTTCTCGCGGACAAGGGCGCGGTGAGCGGTGTGATGCTCGCCGACGGTCGACGGTTGTCGGCGAGAGCCGTTGTCCTGACCACGGGGACCTTCCTGCGTGGTGTCATCCATATTGGTGACCGACGCGTTCCGGCGGGCCGGGCCGACGAGGCACCGGCGGTGCGGCTTGCGGAATCCCTGCTTGCCCATGGTTTCGACCTGGGACGCCTCAAGACCGGAACGCCGGCGCGGCTCGATGGCCGCACCATCGACTGGGCCGCGCTTCAGCAGCAGCCGGGCGATTCGGATCCGGAACCATTTTCGACGCTGACCTCAGCCATCACGACGCCGCAGATCGCCTGCGCGATCACCCGCACCACCGGTCGCACCCACGAGATCATTCGCGAGAACCTGCATCGGTCGGCCATGTATGCGGGCCATATCAGCGGTCAGGGGCCGCGCTACTGTCCTTCGATCGAGGACAAGGTGGTGCGCTTCGGCGACCGCGACGGGCACCAGATCTTCCTTGAGCCGGAAGGTCTCGACGACGACACGGTTTATCCGAACGGGATTTCCACCTCGCTGCCCGAGGATGTTCAGCTCGCGTTCCTGAGGACTATCCCGGGCCTGGAAAAGGTTGAGGTGAAGCGTATCGGCTATGCCATCGAATACGACCACATCGACCCCCGGGAACTGAACCGAACGCTCGAGACACGCCGGGTTGAGGGCCTCTATCTCGCCGGACAGATCAATGGCACCACCGGTTACGAGGAAGCCGCCGGGCAGGGGCTGGTCGCGGGTCTCAACGCGGCGCGAAAGGCGGGCGGGTCCGCTCCGGTGGTCTTCGGCCGTGACGAGGCGTATCTCGGTGTCATGATCGATGATCTGGTGACATGCGGGGTTTCTGAGCCCTATCGCATGTTTACCTCGCGCGCCGAGTACCGGCTGTCCCTGAGGGTGGACAATGCCGACCAGAGGCTGACACGGCGCGGGCTGGAAGCCGGCTGCGTCGGCAGTGTGCGGGCGCGGCACTTCGCGGACAAGGCAGAGGCGCTGGCGCGCATCGAGGGCATTTTGAAGGGTCTCACTGCCACGCCGGAGGAAGGACGCCGGGCGGGGCTCCAGATCAATCAGGACGGCGTCCGGCGGTCCGCCTATGACCTGCTGTCCTACCCAGATATCGATCTGGCGGCGCTTGCCCGCCTGTGGCCCCTGGAGATCGGGGGGCTCGATCCCGCGCATGCGGGCCAGGTTGCGATCGACGCCCTCTATGCGGTCTATCTCAAGCGGCAGAGCGCGGACATTTCGGCCTTGCGCAAGGATGAAGCCCTCGCGATCCCGCGGGATCTGGACTATGCGGCGATCCGGGGACTGTCCAACGAGGCGCGCCAGAAGCTCGAGCGCGTCCGCCCGGAGACGCTCGGGCAGGCCGGTCGCATCGACGGCGTGACGCCGGCGGCCCTGACCCTGCTGCTCTCGCATGTGCGCAAGAGCGGGGACGCCGCACATGCACGCGACAAGGAGAGCGCCGCATGAGCCGTCCCGCCGTCCTGCCCGTCACAGACGGACCCGAAGTGCTTCACGCGACGTGGTCCGTTTCACGTGAAACACTCGATCGCTTGACGATCTATGTAAATTTGCTTTTGCGCTGGCAGTCGGCCCAGAACCTGGTCGCGCCGTCCACTCTCGGTGAGGTCTGGCGACGTCATGTGGCCGACAGCTTCCAGGTTTCGGACTGCGCGCCGGATGCTCGGGTGTGGGCCGATTTCGGCAGCGGCGCGGGCTTTCCCGGCCTCGTGACGGCAATCCGGCTCATGGAGCGGGGCGGGGGACATGTCCACTTGGTCGAGAGCAACCAGCGCAAGGCGGCCTTTCTGCGCACCGTGATCCGCGAGACCGGATGTCCCGCCACCGTTCATGCCGAGCGCATCGAGACGGTGACGGCCAGGCTTCTGGATACGCCTCCTGGAGACGACGGGCCCGTGACGGCGGTCTCGGCGCGGGCCCTTGCCGATCTGAAGCAACTTTGCGCCTATGCGGCGCCGTTTTCCGCCACCGGAGCCTTGTGCATTTTCCACAAGGGAAGAAATTTCCGCGACGAGGTCGCGCAAGCGTCTCACCAATGGGATTTCGATCTGGTAGAAAAGGAAAGTCTCATCGATCCCGACAGCCGGATCCTCGTTCTCGGGCGGATCCGGCCCCGTCGCGTGGCAGGGAAAGGCTAGATCCGGATGAGAAATCTCCCGCAGTCCCCGCGCGTTCTGGCGCTGGCCAATCAGAAGGGCGGGGTCGGCAAGACCACGACCGCCATCAATCTCGGCACGGCGCTGGCCGCTATCGGCGAGCGCGTCCTCGTGATCGATCTCGATCCGCAGGGAAACGCCTCGACGGGGCTTGGCATCGACCGGCGCGATCGCGACCTGTCGACCTATGACGTGTTGACCGGCGACTGTTCTCTTTCCGAAACGATCCGGGACACCGACGTGCCGCGCCTCTGGGTTGCGCCATCCACTATGGATCTGCTCGGTGTCGAGCTGGAGATCGCACAGAGCTCCGACCGTGCACACCGCATGCGCAGGGCAATCTCGGATCTGGCGGAGCAGGGACGTTCCGAGGGAATGCCCGATTTCACCTATGTGCTGATCGACTGTCCGCCCTCGCTGAACCTTCTCACGATCAACGCGCTGTCGGCGTCCCATTCGATCCTGGTCCCCCTGCAGTGCGAGTTCTTCGCCCTGGAGGGTCTGAGCCAGCTTCTTTCGACGGTCGAGCAGGTGAAGGCGGCGCTCAATCCGGAACTGTCCATCCATGGTATCGTGCTGACCATGTTCGACAGCCGAAACAATCTCTCCGCGCAGGTCGTGGCCGATGTGCGCGAGACGATGGGCGATGCGGTCTACGAGACGGTCATCCCGCGCAACGTGCGTGTCTCGGAAGCGCCGTCCTACGGAAAGCCCGCGTTGCTTTACGATCTCAAGTGTTCCGGCAGCCAGGCCTACCTGCGCCTTGCCTCGGAGATCATTCAGCGCGAGCGCAACCTGCGTGGCGTCGCGGCCTGAGGCTGCAGGGAAGGCGTGGCTGGTCGATTCGGCTGCGCAACGGCCAAAGTAACGAGTCATGCCGGACATGCGGAGGAAGCTCTCCGCGTCCGGCCTTTGGGAAGCGAGTGACGGTCAGATGGCAGATGAAGAGGGTGGCAAGAAGAAGCGGCTCGGTCGGGGTCTTGCGGCTCTGATCGGTGAAGTGGGCACGGAGCCGCCGTCCGACCCGCGCCCGCCGCGCGACACGCGCAAGGTTCCGATCGAGTTCCTGACCGCGAACCCCCGCAACCCGCGCAAGAGCTTCTCGGAAACCGATCTGGACGACCTGACGAGTTCGATCCGTGAGAAGGGGGTCGTGCAGCCGCTTCTCGTGCGGCCCGTGCCCAGCCGTGACAATGCCTATGAGATCATTGCCGGCGAGCGGCGCTGGCGGGCGGCGCAGCGCGCGGGCCTGCACATGGTGCCGGTGGTCGTGCGCGAGGTCACGGACCAGGAAGCGCTCGAGCTGGCGATCATCGAGAACGTTCAGCGCGCGGATCTCAATCCCATCGAGGAAGGGCTTGGCTACGACCAGCTCGTGCAGGAGTTCTCCTACTCCCAGAGCGAACTGGCAAAGGTGATCGGCAAGAGCCGCAGCCATGTGGCCAACACCCTGCGGCTTCTGAAGCTGCCAAACTCGGTGAAGGATTATCTCGCCGAAGGGCTTCTGACCGCGGGTCACGCGCGCGCGCTCATCACCGCCGACGATCCCGCCGCGCTTGCCGAGCTGATCGTGGAAAAGGGCCTCAACGTGCGCGAGGCCGAAAAGCTCGCGCAGGATCCGAACGCATTTTCCGCCAAGCAGAAGGCGCCGAAGCCGGAGAAGGACGCGGACACGCGGGCGCTGGAAAAGCGTCTTGCCGACAGTCTTGGGCTGAAGATCGCCATCGCCCACAAGCCCGAGAAGGGTACGGGCGAACTCAAGATCAAATACGCCTCGGTGGAGCAGCTCGACGAGATCTGCCGCCTGCTGGGCGTTTCCGGCTAAACCCTGTCCCGAAGCCTGGACGGGAGCGGGGCGCGGCAATCGGTCGCGCCGGCGGCGTGCTCCCGTCGATCAGTCGAGGTCGACAGCGGCGTCTTCTTCAAGCGCGCGTCTGAGCTTTGAAAAGGCGAGACGGATGCGCGACTTGACGGTACCCAGCGGCACGCCGGTCTCCTCCGCGATCTGGCTGTGGGAAAGTCCTGAAAAGAAGGCACGACGGATCAGGTCGGCCTGATCCTCGCGCAGGCTCTCGATGGCCAGGCGCACCCGATCCTCGCGGGTGCGCGCATCCATGCCCTCGTCGGGATGCTCGGCGGCGGCGGGGCGAAGCGAGGGATCTTCCGGATCGAGGGCGCCGGACTTGTCGCGGCGCAGGGAATCGATGCGGCGATTGCGGGCGATCCGAAAGAGCCAGGTTGCCGCGGAGGCGCGGCTTGCATCGAAGAGCGCCGCCTTGCGCCACAGGGTGATCATGACCTCCTGGGCCAGTTCCTCGGCCTGGGCGGGATCCGAGCCGAGACGTACCAGATAGGCCTTCAGGCGGGGGGCGAAATGGTCGAAAAGCTCGGCGAAAGCGGAACGGTCGCGTGTTTCCGCGACCTTCCGGACGAGGTTCGAGAAATGTTCCGAGGAAGCACCCGCCACGTGACCTCACCACGATCGCCACACGGGTCTGGCATCCCGTTTGTCGAACCCGTCCAGCAATGACCAATGCCCCTTGTCTAGCAGGCTGACGCGGCTTTCGCGAGCCCTTGAAACCGCGCCGCCGGCCCGATGGCGCGGGTGTCACACTCTCGCCAGATTTCTGACGGCAGCGTGCCTGCACACATGGATCATCCCCGGGTTCCTGACGGCTTCGCTTCGATTTCGACTCGTTGCCGGTTATCAACCCTTTCGTAACTTGCGATGCAGTAACCTTAAGGCAAGGTGACGAAAGCGCATCGAATTCGATCCAAATCCGAATGTCAGCAGTAGCGGTTTAGGAAATGATGCAGGCACGAACGCTCATCCCGGCCTTTGTGGCAGTCGTCCTCACGGGCGCGTCGGCGCAGGCTCAGACGCCGACTCTCATCGGCGAGAACAACGATTGGCAGACGTATTCGTACGGCGGCGCCAAGGGCAAGGTGTGTTACGCCCTGTCGAAGCCGACCAAGCTCGCGCCGTCCGACCGGAACCATGGCGACGTCTTCTTCTTCGTCTCCAACCGGCCGGGCGAGAATGTGAACAATGAGCCCAGCGTGATCGTCGGCTATTCCTTCAAGGAACAGTCTTCGGTTTCCGTCGACGTCGACGGCAAGGGCTTCACCATGTTCACCAAGAACGACGGTGCATGGATGGCGAACCCGACCGAGGAGCGTCAGCTCGTTTCGGCCATGAAGGCCGGGCGGTCCATGACGGTGAACGGCGTGTCCTCGCGTGGCACGCAGACCTCCTACACGTTCTCGCTGTCCGGTGTGACGGCGGCGATCACCGCGGCCGACAAGGCCTGTCAGTAAGGTCAAGCGTGCGGTGTGACCGGGCCTCGCGGCCCGGTTCGGGGCGCGCATGGACTCTCGACTGACGAGGGCTGTCGTTTCCCGCCGCGCGGGGGGCTCACAAACGCTTCCGGATCGGCTATAAGCTGATGCCGAGAGACAGGCGGCGCATGCGCGCCGCCTTTTGGTGTTTGCCCGGGACCGGGTTTCCGGTTTCCAGCCGGTGACGGTGCGGGGCATCAGCGACGCCCGGCCGGGCCAGAGGGTCCGGGACCGCAGCTTTCTGGATCGCGACATGACTGTGACCTTGCTCGACGCAACGCCTGCGTCCGCCGCCGCGCCGGCGACCACCCCGGTTCCCGACAAGCCCAGCCTGATCGGGCTCGACCGCCAGGCCCTTGGCGAGGCCCTGGCGGGCATCGGCGTGCCCGAGCGCCAGATCCGGATGCGGGTCGGCCAGCTCTGGCATTGGCTCTATGTGCGCGGCGCCTCGGATTTCTCCGAGATGACCAATGTGTCCAAGGACCTGCGCGCCCGGCTCGATGCGGCCTTCACCATCGCACGGCCCGAGATGGTCTCGGAGATGATCTCGACGGACGGAACCCGCAAATGGCTCTTCCGGTTCCCTCCGCGTGGCGCCGGACGTCCGGTGGAGATCGAAACCGTCTATATTCCCGAGGAAGGGCGCGGGACGCTCTGCGTCTCCTCCCAGGTCGGCTGCACGCTGACCTGCTCCTTCTGTCACACGGGCACGCAGCGTCTTGTGCGCAACCTGACGGCGGAAGAGATCCTGTCGCAGATCCTCGTCGCGCGCGATCGCCTGGGCGACTTCCCCAAGGGCGAGATACCCGCCGGCGCGGCTGTTCCCAGCGAGGGGCGTCTCGTCACCAACATCGTGATGATGGGCATGGGCGAGCCGCTCTACAATTTCGACGCGGTGAAGACGGCGCTGCTCATCGCTTCCGACGGCGACGGCCTGTCGCTGTCCAAGCGCCGGATCACGCTGTCGACCTCCGGCGTCGTGCCGATGATCGAGCGCACCGGATCCGAGATCGGCTGCATGCTTGCCATCTCGCTTCACGCGGTGCGTGACGAACTGCGCGACGAGCTGGTGCCGATCAACAAGAAGTGGAATCTCGCCGAGCTTCTCGAGGCTTGTCGCAACTATCCGGGCCTCAACAATGCACGGCGCATCACCTTCGAGTACGTGATGCTGAAGGACGTGAACGACAGCCTCGCGGATGCGCGTGAACTGGTGCGCCTGCTCAAGGGCATTCCGGCGAAGATCAACCTGATCCCGTTCAATCCCTGGCCCGGATCACCTTATGAGTGCTCGGACTGGGAGCAGATCGAGGCATTCGCCGAGGTGGTGAACCGGGCGGGCTATGCATCGCCGATCCGTACGCCGCGCGGCCGTGACATCTTCGCCGCCTGCGGCCAGCTCAAGTCCGAAACCGAGCGCCTCCGCGCCCGCGAGCGCGCCGCGCTCGAGGCATCGGCCGCCGGCCGGGCCTGAGCAGGAGACCGGCGCGCGATGGTGGACGGCGGGCGGCTTCTGGGCCAGGCGATACGGATCGTCTTCGCGCTCGTGTTCGCGTTCGTGGCGGCGGGGCTGTTTCTCGCGTTCGGTCTGTTCCGGGCACTCGATCCGGCAAACGATCCGGTGGGTGTTGGCGCGACGGCCGGGTTCGCGCTCGTCAGTTCCAGCGTGATCGGCGGCATCGCTTTCGTGCCGGCGCTGGTGGGCGTTGCCATTTCGGAGCTCTTCGCATTGCGCGGGATCGTGTTTCATCTGGCCGTGGGCGGAGCGATCGGCGCGGCCGTCTGGATCGCCGGCGGTGACGGCGGTTCCGCGCAGACCGGCGCTGCGGCACTCACGCCGGGCACCAGTGTTGCCGCCGCCGCCGGTTTCGTCGCCGGGTTCATGTATTGGCTGTTCGCGGGCCGTCAGGCGGGATGCTGGCGTGTCGGGCGGCCGCCGGACGCAGCTGATCGCGATGCCGGTCCGGGTCATTAACCGGCAAATTTCTTTTTTATATCAATAGCATGAAGGTCACAGGCCCTGCCTGACCCGTGTCAGGCTGCCTTTGCCGAACGCCCCCGGAGCGCCTGGCGTGCCGCGTCCAGATGCTCGTCGCGCACATGGGTCCGGATAAGCGTCATGACGCCCATGAGCACCGTGGCGTCGTCGGTGAAGCCGATGCCGACCAGCATGTCCGGGATCATGTCCATGGGCATGACGAAATAGGCAAGCGCAGCCAGGATGCCCCCGCGAACACGGCGCGGGGTGGCGGGATCGAGCGCGCAATAATAGCCGGCGATAACGTCTTCCATGAAGGGAATCTGGCCGGCGGCACGGCGCGCGGCGTCGAAGATGCGTGCGCTGACTTTCGCCTCGCGCTCCTCCTCGGGACCGAGGAAATCGGTGTCGAAGTTCTTGCCGAAACCGGTTTGCATGTCCTGTCCTCCCTTCGCGCAACCGGTCAACCGAAGTTGCCGGCCGTCTCGCCACGACGCGGATGGCCCTCCTGCCCCTGCGCCATAATGTGGGAAGTGTGGCATGGAATTGCAAAGCCGGAACGACAGAACGCCGCGGACAGGCCGCGGCGCTCGGTCGCATATGGTCATTTCCTGAAGGGGCAGGCGACCGAAAAGCCGCCGTGACCCGTCAGTGCCTGAAGTGACGCATTCCGGTGAAGACCATGGCAAGGCCGGCCTCGTCGGCGGCGTCGATCACTTCCTGGTCGCGCATGGATCCGCCCGGCTGGATCACGGCCGTGGCACCGGCCTCGGCCGCGGCGAGAAGACCGTCCGCGAAGGGGAAGAAGGCATCGGATGCGACAACGGACCCGATGATCTTCGCCTCGGCCTCATCCGCCGCCTCGGCGGCGTCTTGCGCCTTGCGGGCCGCGATGCGCGAGCTGTCGACACGGCTCATCTGCCCGGCGCCGACGCCCACGGTGGCCCCGTCCTTCACATAGACGATGGCGTTGGACTTCACGTGCTTGGCGACGCGGAAGGCGAACTTGAGGTCCGCCAGTTCCCGGTCGCTCGGCTGGCGCTTCGTCACCACCTTGAGATCGAGGTCGTCGACGTTGCCCGTGTCGCGGTCCTGAACGAGCAGGCCGCCGGCGACCGACTTGACGATGCGTCCCGGCGCCCGGCTGTCGGCAAGTCCGCCGGTCACCAGAAGGCGCAGGTTCTTCTTGGCCGCGACGATGGCGATGGCCTCGTCGCTGGCATCCGGCGCGATGATGACCTCGGTGAAGATCTTGACGATCTCCGTCGCGGCTTCGGCGTCGAGCGGCTTGTTGAGGGCGACGATGCCGCCGAAGGCGGAGACGGGATCGCAGGCAAGGGCCTTCTCGTAGGCGTCCTTCAGGCTCGTGCCCGTCGCGACGCCACAGGGGTTGGCGTGCTTGATGATCGCCACGGCGGAAGTCGTCGCGGGATCGAACTCGCTGACCAGCTCGAAGGCGGAGTCGGTGTCGTTGATGTTGTTGTAGGACAGCGCCTTGCCCTGGATCTGGCGGGCCGTTGCGACGCCGAACCGCTTCTCCGGCGTGGTGTAGAAGGCGGCCTGCTGGTGCGGATTCTCGCCGTAGCGCATGACGCTTTCCAGGGTGCCGCCGAAGGCGACATGGGCGGGCGCGGTCTCGCCGATCTCGCCGGCGAACCAGTTGGACACCGCCGCGTCATAGGCGGCCGTGCGGGCGAAGGCCTTCTGGGCAAGCCGCTTGCGCAGCTCCAGCGGCACCTGACCGTCGTTGGCTTCCAGAGCCTCGAGAACGGACGCGTAGTCGGCCGGATCGCTGACCATGGTGACATAGGCGTGGTTCTTGGCCGCCGCACGGGTCATTGCCGGCCCGCCGATGTCGACATTCTCGATGGCGAGCGCGAAGTCGGCGCCGGAGGCCACGGTTTCCTCGAAGGGGTAAAGATTGACGCAGACGAGATCGATGCCCTCGATGCCGTGCTCGCTCATGGCGGCGCGGTGTTCCTCGTCGTCACGGATCGCCAGAAGCCCGCCATGAACCGCCGGGTGCAGCGTCTTCACGCGTCCGTCCATGATCTCGGGAAACTCCGTGACCTCGGAGATGTCCATGACCTGAAGGCCCGCATCGGCGAGCGCCTTGCGCGTGCCGCCCGTGGAGACGAGCGTCACGCCACGCGCCGCGAGCGCCTTGGCGAAGTCGACCAGGCCGGTCTTGTCCGATACGGACAGGAGCGCGCGCCTGACGGGAACGAGATCGGGAACGGGAATGCGCTTTGACGCGACGGCCATGGGTCGGATCCTTCGGCTTTCGGCGGGGAGTTGGAGCCACGCCCTAGCACGAAGCGCGCCGAACCGGAAGCCGGACAATCAGCTTTCCGCTAAAGGTCCAGATCCTCGCTTGCCGGTCCGTCGCTCACCCGGCGGCGGGCGGTCTTTCCGGTGGCGGTGCGGCGAAGCTGCCAGGCGGCCTCGCGGCGGTGCGCAAGGCGGCCGTGAATGACGATCTGCTCCGTGCGCCGGTGGCCGTAAGTGTCGGAGAGGTAGATGGATTCCTCGATGGTCGTCTCGCAGCCCGGTGCGACGAACTCCCAGGCCTCGCCGTCGGGCGCCATGAGCAGGATGGCGGTCCCGGAGCGCACGGGGCTGGCCTTGATCGCCGGATGCAGGTGAAAGCGAATGGCGAAGGCGTCCTTGCGGGGTGTCTTGCCCGTCGGCATGAAACGGTCGATGCCATCGAGCACGGACCCGTCCCGTGAAAGTGTCAGGTCGCGCTGGTGCACCACGTGATGCGTGTCCTGGTAGCCGTTGTGGCTGGCGACGACGCGCAGTCCCCCCTCGCCTTCCTCGCGCTCGACGGGCACATGCGTCGGACCGGCCAGGATCGGCGAACCCAGCCAGCCGCCGTAGCTGGTGGCGGCCAGGAACCGTGCCGAGGATGTGTCGTTGAGGGTCGCCGTCGAATGGGCCGGGGTCGAGCGCGCAACGGTGCGCCATGCACCGCGTTCGGTGTTGGACACACCGCAGTTGACGATGATGCGCGAGCGTCGCGACGAGAGTTCGAACGACAGGCAGCCCGCATGGGCGGACTGGCTGAGATCGACGGGAGGCGGACGCCCAGTCTCGAACAGAACCACGCTGTCGCCGGCGGAAATGCGCTGGTAGCCCGAATGGGGCGCGTTGCCGGGCGGGCTGCCGCGGGCGTCGTCATAGGCGAGAATGGTCGCCACCAGGTCCGCCGGTGTCGAACCCATGCCGTTGAAATGGGCGAAGGCGCCGTCCGTGTGCCGGAAGAAGCGCACCATCGGCATCATCCGGTCGATGGCCTGCATGACCGTCTGCGACGACGGAAGGCCCTGTACGGTGAGGGCCTGGCGCACCGGAAGCAGGTCGACGAGGATGTCGAGAAGCGCGCCCGGGTTGCGCGAGACGTGGCCTCCGTCGGGCAGGATCTGGCGCGCGAGCTCCTGGTCGAGACGGCGCAGGCTCTGTCGGACGTAGCGCCCCTGCCCGGACATGGACACGGTGGCGGCGGCAACGGCGATGGCCGCGCCAAGGCGCGGCACCCCGTCCGGGGTCTCGTTGATGGTGCGGCGCAGATACCGGACCTGACGGGCAAGCGAGCGCAGGAACCGGCGATAGAACTCGCGGTCGCATCCGTCGAGGATCAGCGGTGACTGGGACAGCCAGGCCAGCACGCGCCGGGTGACCACGGTCTGGTCCCAACCGATCTCGTGCCAGTATCCGCAATGGCGGATCCAGTCATCGACGAGCGCGCGCGCATTCTGGCGGGCGACCACCGTCTCGGCCGCCTTGAGATGGCGCAGCCAGCCGAATCCGTGCAGTGCCCGTGCCCAGTCGGCGGAGGGCGGGTCGATCTCGAACGGAGAGCGGCCGCGCGCTTCCGCGAGTTGCCCGGCGAACAGGAACCGTCCTGAATAGATGTCGGCAGCATTCGTACCATCGGAGGTACGAAGATCCTGCGGCGCGATAAGCAGGCGTTGCGGAGAACCGGAGAACGGACGCCAGCGAAACAGCGGTCCGCCATGCAACCACTTGAGGAAGGACTGCCAGGTCACTTGCGTTAGAAGACGCCAGACCCGTGCCCGCTCGGCGAAGGACGAAAGCGTCATCTGCGTCAAGGCCCCTCCCGAGTGTTTGTGGACAGTACCAGCACTGCCCGCAGAGTTTCCGCCATCAGGGTTAGCGATCCGTTACACAAAATGACGAAATTCGATCTTTCAACGGCTTCGCTCCCGCGACGCAGCGGTCTCCTGCCTGCCAGTGGAGTCATGAGGTCGCGTGTCTGTTCAGGATGCGACGGGCTCGGCTGCGACGCGGCGCAGGCGCGCGGCGAAGAAACCGTCGAGACCGCCCTGCTCCGCCGGATCGTGGCCAAGCAGCGAGGGAAGCGTGAGCAGGTCGCCGTCCGGCGTGATGGCGCCCTCCAGACCGTCGAGCCCCGTCTCGCCCGCCTCGATGGGCTGGCGCGTGAAACCGCTGTTTTCGGCCAGGAAGGCGGCAACGACGGCCTCGCCCTCCTGCGGCTCCAGCGAACAGGTGCAATAGACGACGGTGCCGCCGGGCTTCAGCCATCCGGCCGCGCGGGCAAGGAGTTCGCCTTGCCGTGCGGCAAGGTCGGCCACGTCCGCCTGTGTCCGGGTCCAGGCGACCTCCGGGTGGCGGCGGATCGTGCCGGTCGCCGAACACGGTGCGTCGAGAAGGATCGCATCGAAGCGCTTGCCCGGCGACGAGGTCAGCAGGTCGCCGGTGACGATCTCCGCTTCGAGGCCGAGGCGGGCGAGATTTTCCGACAGGCGGCGCAGCCGGCGTTCGGAGATGTCCATCGCCGTTACCTTCGCGCCGGCGGCGGCGAGCTGGGCGGTCTTGCCGCCGGGGGCCGCGCAAAGGTCCGCCACCGTCAGTCCGCAGACGTCGCCGAGCAGGCGCGCGGGGATGGAGGCGGCGGCGTCCTGGATCCACCAGGCGCCTTCGTCATAGCCGGCAAGCTGGTCGACCCGTCCCGCGCCATGGGGCAGGCGCAGGGTGGAGGGGCCCAGCCTGCGTGCGCCGAGGCGTTCGGCCCAGCCATCCACATCCGCCTTGACGGTGATGTCCAGGTTGGGCTCGAAGCGATGCATCGCGGCGATCGCGTTGGCCGCTTCCTCGCCGAAGGCTCGCTGCCAGTTGGCGAAAAGCCACACGGGCGCGTCGCGCCAGGGCTCGGCCGTGCCGGCAAGCAGTTCCTCGCGTTCCTTCGACATGCGGCGCAGGACCGCGTTGACCATGCCCTTGTAGCGGTAGGAACGCTGGTCCGCCTCCGCAAGCGTCACGGCCAGTGACACGGCGGCCCGGTCGGGAACTTCGAGATGCAGGATCTGGGTGGCGCCTACGTGCAGGATGGCGCTGACAAGGCCGGATTTTTCCGGGACGGGTTTGTCGAGCAGCCGTTTCAGACAGGCCTCGATGCGTCCGCGATGGCGAAAGGCGCTGGCCAGGATGGCGCGCAGCAGGCCACGGTCGCGGGCGTCGAGCGCGCGAAGGTCTTCGCTGCCCGTGGTTTCGTCCAGTTCCTCGTCGAGGGTCCGCCGTCCCGACAGGACGCGGCCGAGGATTTCCACCGCCAGACGGCGGACCTCCAGCCCGGCGATACCCTCGGCGCGGGGGCGTTCGCGCCGCCCCTCGTCGCGCGCATCGTCGCCACGGTCCGTTTTCCGTCCATCCGGTCGTGCCGTGGGCCGGCGGTTCCCGTGTGGCCTTGCGGACTTGCGGGTGTCGGTGGGGCGATCCTTGTTCGGACTCAACGTCTGGCTCACTCGGCGTCTGGGAAAATGTCGGGATGTCTGCCCTGATCGCTCAGGCCCGCGGGGCGAACGCCCGGAGCGTCGAAGGCCGTGACCGGCGCAGCGGTCCGCCGGATGCGTCATCCAGCGCGTTCAGTGCGACGAACCCCGGCTTATGCACGCAGCCGCATGTCTTTCACAAGAAAAATCGCCCGATCGCCTCGCCGGTCGCGGTTTGGGGGCGGCGAACCACCGGCCCCGCCGCCTTATCCCCAGGGGCCGCGCGGCCTTTGCGGGGAGGAGGTGCGGCGACCCCAGGGACCGGGCGGGTCGGTGCGCGGCCGCCGGGCCGGTTCGTCCGACCGGTCGTCGAACCGTCCGCCACCCGAGGTGCCGTGCATGTTCGCGGCGGGGCCGGCAAGCTCCATGAGCGCGCGGATGCGGTTGTCCGTGTTCGGGTGGGTGGAGAAGAGATTGTCCATCTTCTCGCCCGACAGCGGATTGATGATGAACATGTGCGCGGTGGCCGGATTGCGCTCGGCATCCGGGTTGTGGATCCGCGCCGCGCCGCCGGCGATCTTCTGCAGTGCGGAGGCAAGCCACACGGGATTTCCGCAGATCGCGGTGCCTTCCCGGTCGGCGGCGTATTCGCGCGTGCGGCTGATCGCCATCTGCACCAGCATGGCGGCCAGCGGGGCGACGATCATGGCGAGCAGCACGCCGACGAAACCGAGCGGATTGTTGTTGTCGCGGTTGCCGCCGAAGAAGAAGGCGAAATTCGCCAGCATGGAGATCGCACCGGCGATGGTTGCCGTGATGGTCATGATGAGCGTGTCGTGATGCTTCACGTGGGCAAGCTCGTGCGCCATGACCGCCGCGACTTCCTCGCGCGTCAGCGTGTTCAAGAGGCCCGTGGTGGCGGCAACGGCGGCGTTTTGCGGATTGCGTCCGGTGGCGAAGGCATTGGGCTGGGGATTGTCGATCAGGTAGACCTTCGGCATCGGCAGGTCCGCGTTTGCCGCGAGCTGGCGCACGATGTGGAAGAGTTCGGGTGCCTGGCGCTCGTCGGCTTCGACGGCATGGTGCATCCTGAGCACCATCTTGTCCGAGTTCCAGTAGCTGAAGACGTTCATCGCGCCTGCGATCACCAGCGCGATCACCATGCCACTCTGACCGCCGATCATGAAGCCGAGCCCCATGAAGAGCGCCGTCATCGCGGCCAGGAGAAGAGCAGTGCGGAAGTAGTTCATCGTGATCTGTCTCGACGCGGTTGAAACGCGGGCGAGGCATGAGGCACTTTGCCGTTTCCTCGCGCCCGGGCAGACCTATATGTTGGGGCATCCCGCCGGCTTGCAAGAGCCGGCGCTTGCGGACGCGAGCAAGCACGCGGCCAGCGAGGACCACCACGCATCGAGGCAACAGGGGCAGTATCCATGACGGACCCGGATCGCAAGACCGGCAGGGAGGCGAATCAACCGCCGGCCGCGCTCTACACCGAAACGGTGATCGAAACGCCGGACGAGCCCGTCCGCCGGCGGTTCGAGGACCTGCCGCCGGCTGCCCAGCGGGCGCTTCGCGAGGCGGAGACCCGGCGCCGGGAAATCGATGCCAAGGCGGAGAAGCTCCAGAAGGAGATCGACGGTCGCGGCGGACTGGAACCGACCCGCTACGAGGACTGGGAGGTCAAGGGCATCACCTCCGACTTCTGAACACGTGTCTCGCCGGGATGCGCTCATGCCGGCTTGGTTAATGAGCGATTTACCAGCAGCGGCTAGGCTTCGGACCGGAACGGGAACACATGCCGGACTCCAGCGATTGCCCGCGCAAGGCTTTGCGCCTGGGCGAGCGGGAGATGGGCGCGTCCCCGTTCGAAAGCCTGCTGGAGATCATCGAAGCGCATGTCCGCCCTCGCCGAACAGACCCCGCCCGCCGCTGCCGCCCTGCCCTCGGCGAACCCGTTCGAGCGCCTTGCCGCGCTGCTCGAGGGCATCGAGCCGGGGCGCGATCCGCTCATCATGACGATCGGCGAACCGCGTCACCCCTTCCCGGATTTTGTCGGGGACGTGCTCGCGGACAATCTCGCGGGCTTTTCGCGTTACCCCAACATTCGCGGGACGGATGCCTTCCGCGCCTCGGTCGGAGCCTGGCTCGACCGGCGGTACAATCTGGGCGGCACCCTTGACGCGACGCGCGGCGTGTTGCCGCTCAACGGCTCGCGCGAGGGGTTGACCTTCGCCGCGCTGGGCGTGCGCGACCATCTGGAGGCGGCCGGCCGCCGTTTCGGTGCCGGGCGACCCGCCGTGCTGATCCCGAACCCGTTCTATCAGAGCTATGCGGCGGCGGCCCATGTGGCGGGTGCCGACTTCGTGCCTCTCGACGCGACGCGCGAGACCGGCTTCCTGCCCGATCTGGATGCCCTGTCGCCGGAGGTGCTCGAGCGCACGGTTGCCATCTACTACGCCTCTCCCTCCAACCCCGAAGGCGCGGTCGCCGACATGGCGACGTGGCGGAAGCTGATCGGACTGGCGCGCACACACGGCTTTTTCGTCGTCGCCGACGAGTGTTACTCGGAAATCTACCGCGACACACCGCCGCCGGGCATTCTGGAGGCCGCCTGCGAGATGGGCGAAGGCTATGCCAACATCATCTCGATCAATTCGCTTTCGAAGCGCTCGAACCTCGCCGGCCTGCGCTGCGGCTTTGCCGCCGGCGACCCGGAATTCATGGTGCGCTGGGCGAAATTCCGGGGACTTGCCGCGCCGCAGGTGGCCATGCCGCTTCAGGCGGTGGCCGTTGCCGCCTTCGACGACGAACGGCATGTGGAGGACAACCGGCGGCGCTACAATGCAAAGTTTTCTGCCGCCGAGCGCGTTCTGGCGCCGCTTTTTTCCGATGTGGTGCCGGATGCGGGGTTCTTCCTGTGGCTGGACGTCTCGCGCTTCGGCGGCGGTATCGAGGTCGCGCGAAGGCTTTGGGCGGAAGCCGGCGTGAAGGTGCTGCCGGGCAGCTACCTTGCGCTTGACGGGCCCACCGGCAATCCGGGCGACGCCTATATCCGCCTGGCGCTCGTCGACGACGTGACCACCATCGAGACGGCGCTTGCCCGCGTCGTCGCCGTGCTCGGAGGGTAAGCCATGCGACGCGCAACCGTTCGCAGCGGCCGGGCCGCCGCCCTTGGCCTCGAGGATACGCAGGGACCGCTCAAGCGTTTCCTGAAGCGCAACATGATCGGCGCCGCCGGCCTGTCGCTGATCGCGCTGTGTGCCGCGCTCGCGGCCGCGCTCGCGACCTGGTCCACCGCCGATCCGAGCTTCAGCCACGCCACCTCGGCCCCGGTGCGCAATGCGCTGGGCACGCCCGGCGCGGTGATCGCGGATCTCTTCATCCAGTCGATCGGTCTCGCCTCGGCCGTGTTCCTGGTGCCCGTGGTGCTGTGGGGCTGGCGGCTCCTGGCCGCCCGTCAGACGCGTATCGCCGCCCGGCGCATCGGTTTCTGGGGCGCGGGAACGCTTCTGGCCGCCGGCGCGCTTGCCGCCCTGCCCGTTCCGGCGAGCTGGCCGCTGCCCACCGGGCTCGGCGGTTTTCTCGGCGATTTCGTTCACATGCTGCCCGGCGCCCTGACCGCGGACCTTGGAACGGGGCTTGCGACCATCGTCGGGATGTTCGGTCTCGGCGTGCCGGCGGTTTTCCTGATGCTTCATGCGGCCGGTTGGCTCGGGCGCGATCCGGAGCCCTTCCTCGAACCCCTTCCCGATCCCTCGCGCCATGCCCGCTCCGTCGGTGCGGTGCCGGACTACGACGAGGAGGAGGACGAGGACGACTAGGACGAACGAGGTGGCCGCATGGCGGCCGTCATGGGTGCGGCGACGCATTTCGCGCTGCTGGCGGGCGCCACCGCCCGCCGTCTCGTCGGGCGTGGCAAGAGCCGTGGGCGGCGCGCTCATGACGACGACTATTTCGACGCCGACGCGGAGTATGACGACGACGAGGATCTCGCTGCCCACGAGGCGGATCTGGCGTCCGAGGACGACGATCCGGTGAGCCGGCGTGGCGGCTTCTCGCTCCTGCGCAATCGTCTCGCGCGTCGCCTCCTGCCCGACGAGGACGACGGTCTCGACGCGTTCTATCCCGATGGCGGCGAGGTTGACGACGACCGCGAGCCGGCCGTCGAGGACAGCCGGACCGGCACGATCGACGACCTTCCCGATCTCGACGAGGACGGCCCGCTGGACGAGTTCTCGACGCCGTTGCCGCGCGCGATCGCGGGGCCGGCGCGGCGCGGCGCGGGTCAGCCCGATGCGCAGCCCCAGGCGACGGGGCGTGTCGTGGCGCCGGCCGGACGTCCCAAGCCGGGCCGACGCGTCAGCGAGGAGGCGCAGCCTTCCTTCCTGCGCAATCCCGAGACGTTCGAGCTGCCGCCGCTTCATCTTCTGGCCGAGGCCAAGGCCGGTGCGCGCCAGGCGGTGAACGCCGATGCGCTGGAACAGAACGCCCGCATTCTGGAAGGCGTTCTGGAGGATTTCGGCGTGCGCGGCGAAATCATCGAGGTGCGTCCCGGGCCGGTGGTCACGCTCTACGAACTGGAGCCTGCGCCGGGCATCAAGTCGAGCCGCGTGATCGGCCTCGCCGACGATATCGCCCGCTCCATGAGCGCGATATCGGCCCGCGTGGCGGTCATTCCCGGCAAGAACGCCATCGGTATCGAACTGCCGAACCAGCGTCGCGAGATGGTGTTCCTGCGCGAGCTTCTGGCCTCGTCCGACTACGAGAAGAGCAAGGCGAAACTGTCGCTCACGCTCGGCAAGACCATCGGCGGCGAGCCGGTGATCGCCGACCTTGCCCGCATGCCTCACCTTCTGGTGGCCGGCACTACGGGTTCGGGCAAGTCCGTCGCCATCAACACGATGATCCTGTCGCTGCTGTACCGGCTGTCGCCGGAACAGTGCAAGCTCATCATGATCGATCCCAAGATGCTCGAACTGTCGATCTACGACGGCATTCCGCATCTTCTGACGCCCGTGGTCACCGACCCGAAGAAGGCCGTTGTCGCGCTCAAGTGGACCGTCCGCGAGATGGAGGAGCGCTACAAGAAGATGTCGAAGATGGGCGTTCGCAACATCGACGGCTTCAACACCCGCGTCTCCCAGGCCCTGGAGAAGGGCGAGAGCTTCACCCGGACGGTGCAGACGGGCTTCGATCGCAACACCGGCGAGCCGATCTTCGAGGAAGAGGAGCTGAGCCTCGAGCCGATGCCCTATATCGTCGTCATCGTCGACGAGATGGCCGACCTGATGATGGTCGCGGGCAAGGACATCGAAGGGGCCATCCAGCGCCTGGCGCAGATGGCGCGTGCCGCCGGCATCCACCTCATCATGGCCACCCAGCGGCCGTCGGTCGACGTCATCACCGGCACGATCAAGGCAAACTTCCCCACCCGGATCTCGTTCCAGGTGACGTCCAAGATCGACAGCCGGACGATCCTCGGCGAACAGGGCGCGGAGCAGCTTCTCGGCCAGGGCGACATGCTCTACATGGCCGGTGGCGGGCGCATCCAGCGCGTTCACGGCCCCTTCGTCGCCGACGAGGAGGTGGAGGACGTGGTGAGCCACCTGAAGCGCCAGGGCACGCCGCAGTACCTCGAGGCAGTCACGGAAGAGGACGAGGCCGGTGGCAGCCCCTACGACGGCTCCGGCGGCGGTGGTGGCGACAGCGAGAGCAACGACCTCTACGACAAGGCCGTCGCGATCGTGCTGCGCGACAAGAAGGCCTCCACGTCCTATATCCAGCGGCGGCTTTCGATCGGCTACAATCGTGCCGCGACGCTCATCGAGCGGATGGAGAACGAAGGGCTCGTCGGGCCGGCAAATCACGCCGGAAAGCGCGAGATCCTTGTCGACAACGGCGTCGAGGACAATTTCTGAGGCAAGGCCGGACTTGCGCGACGGCGATCGAGGTCGCAACTTTGCCACAGCCCGATGCTATTTCGCGCATGGCCGAAACGTCCGGACAGGAGGTCCGGCGCCGGACCTGTGCCACAAGACCGATGGAGCCCGACCGAATGACCATCGCCCGCCGCGCTTTCCTGAAGCTCGCGCTCCTTGCCGCCGCCACGGCCCTGCCGCTTGCCGGCCCGGGCGTGACCCGTGCCGAGGCTGCCGCGCTGTCTTCCGAGCAGCAGCAGACGCTTTCGGAGGTCAACGCCTATTTCAACAGCGTCAAGACGATGCACGGCGACTTCATCCAGTTCGGGCCGAACGGGGAACGTGCCGAGGGCAAGTTCTATCTCGCCCGGCCCGGGCGGATCCGCTTCTATTACAATCCGCCGTCCAAGGTGGACATCGTCGCCGACGGCAAGTCGGTCTCGGTCAAGGACCGCAAGCTCGCCACGCAGGACATCTGGCCGCTCAGTGAAACACCGCTGAGGTTCCTGCTGGCCGAGAAGATCAATCTGGAGAAGGACGCCGACGTCGCCTCCGTCTCCGTGGAACCCGATCTGGTGACCGTGGTCCTGTCCGACACGTCGACCTTCGGGTCCGGCCGGCTCACGCTGATCTTCGATGCCAAGTCGACCGAGCTCAAGCAGTGGACGGTGACCGACGCGCAGGGGTACGACACGTCGGTGGCGATCTACAACACGACGGTCAACGGGCCGACCAACCCGAAGCTCTTCACCATCGACTACAATGCCAACATGATGCAGCGTCGCGGCAATTGAGGCGAAGGGGCGGGCCATGGCGACACCCTTGCCCCCCTTCCCCGATCAGGGGCTCCGGCGCGTCGCTCATGACGCGGAGGATGAGCATCTCCCGGTCTGGCTGCGGCTCATGGTCCGCCTCGCCCACGCGCGCGGCGGTCACGTGGAGGTGGAGGCGGAACACGGCTACGCCGGCCGGCTGGTGGCGGCCGACGGGCACAGTCATTTCTTCAAGGGCACCGTCTTCGACATCAACGGCGCGGGAGCGGCCGCCCTTGCGCGCGACAAGGACTATGCGGCGCGCTTTCTCGCGGCGGCGGGCCTGAGGGTTCCGCACGGCCTTCTGGTCCACGCGCCGCGCCGCCGTGCCGCGCTTCATCTCAAGAATCCGGGCGTCGCCGCGCGTCTTGCCGACACCCGTGCGGCCGAAACCTTCGCACGGGCGGTCGGCTATCCGGTCTTCGTCAAGCCGAACGAAGGGTCCGAGGGAGAGGGCGTGAGCCGCGCCGGCGATCCGGCCGCGCTCGATGCCGCCCTGGACCAGCTCTTCACGTTGCATGACCGGGTTCTGGTGCAGCGCGCGGAGGCGGGCGAGGATTTCCGTGCCATCGTTCTCGACGGACGTGTCCTTGCCGTTTTCAGGCGTCAGCCCTTTCGCGTGACCGGTGATGGAAAGAGCCCGCTTTCGGTGCTCGTGGCGTCCGCCGTTGCCGGCCTTGGCGGCGGTGGCAAGGGCACGCGGATCAATGCGGACGACCCGCGGATCCTCGGCCATCTGGCCGCCTCCGGACGGGCGCCGGAAAGCGTTCCAGCCGATGGCGAGGAGGTGGAGCTGCTCCCGAACGCGAACCTTTCGACCGGCGGGCGGGCCTTCGATGTCACCGCCTCGGTTGCCCCGGCCTTCGCCGGCGCGGCGTCCCAGGCCGCGCGCGCGCTCGGCCTGCGGTTTGCCGGTGTCGACCTGATCGCGACCGGCCCGGACGATCCCGCGCCGGTGGTCCTTGAGGTAAATGCGGGTCCGGGGCTGTCCTATTTCCACCGCCTTGGCGCGCGGGAGGCAGAGACGGTGGAGCGGATCTACGAAGGGCTCGTGGACGCGCTCCTTTCCTGAGGACGCGCTGGCGGAAGCAGGACGGGCGAACGATCCGCCCGGAAACCAGGCACAATATAAAAAGGGCCGGCGAAATCGCCGGCCCTTTCCTGTTTCAACCGTGTTTCAGGCTGCGGACGTCGTCGCTCAGTTGGCGACGAGATTGCGCAGCACGTAGTGCAGGATGCCGCCGGCGCGGACGTACTCGAGCTCGTCCTCGGTGTCGATGCGGCACAGGACCTCGATGGTCTTCTTCGCGCCGTCGGCGAACTCGACCTCGATGTCGACCATCTGGCGCGGCTTCAGGTCGGTGACGCCCTTGATCGTCACCTTCTCGGCGCCGGTGATGCCGTGCGACTGCCAGCTCTCGCCGTCCTTGAAGGTGAAGGGCAGCACGCCCATGCCGACCAGGTTGGAGCGGTGAATGCGCTCGAACGACTGGGCGATGACCGCGCGCACGCCGAGAAGGCGGGTGCCCTTGGCGGCCCAGTCACGCGACGAGCCCGTGCCGTACTCCTTGCCGGCGAAGATGACCAGCGGAGAGCCGGCATCCTTGTATTCCATCGCCGCGTCGTAGATCCACTTCTCCTGCCCGTCCTTCATGGTGACGCCGCCCTCGACGCCCGGGACCATCTGGTTCTTGATGCGGATGTTGGCGAAGGTGCCACGCATCATGACCTCGTGGTTGCCGCGGCGCGAGCCGTAGGAGTTGAAGTCCTTCTTCGCGACCTGGTGCTCCTGCAGGTAGGTGCCCGCCGGGGACTCCGCCTTGATCGAACCGGCCGGGGAAATGTGGTCGGTCGTGATGCTGTCCAGGAACAGGCCGAGCACCGCCGCGCCCTCGATGTCCTCGAGCGGCTTCGGCTCCATGGTCATGCCCTCGAAGTAGGGCGGGTTCTGCACGTAGGTCGAACCGGCCGGCCACTGGTAGGTCATGCCGCCCTCGACCTTGATCGCCTGCCAGTGCTCGTCGCCCTTGAAGACGTCGGAGTAGCGGGTGCGGAACATGTCCTCGTTGATCGACGCGCGGATGAGATCGGTGATCTCCTGCGTGGTCGGCCAGATGTCCTTGAGGTAGACCGGGTTGCCGTCCTTGTCCTCGCCGAGCGGGTCGGTGGCGACATTGACGTTCATGCTGCCGGCGATCGCATAGGCGACGACCAGCGGGGGCGACGCCAGATAGTTGGCGCGCACGTCCGGATTGACGCGGCCCTCGAAGTTGCGGTTGCCCGACAGCACCGAACAGGCAACGAGATCGTTGTCGTTGATGGTCTTCGAGATCTCCTCGGCCAGCGGGCCGGAGTTGCCGATACAGGTGGTACAGCCGTAACCGGTCAGGTTGAAGCCGAGCGCGTCGAGGTCGGCCTGGACGCCGGCCTTCTCGAGGTAGTCGGTCACGACCTGGGAGCCCGGAGCCAGCGAGGTCTTTACCCACGGCTTCACCTTCAGCCCCTTCTCAAGAGCCTTGCGGGCGACGAGACCGGCACCGATCAGAACCGACGGGTTCGAGGTGTTGGTGCAGGAGGTGATGGCGGCGATGACCACGTCGCCGTCGGCCAGGCCATGGTCCTTGCCCTCGACGGTGTAGCGCCGGGTCGTGCCCTGGTTGCCCGTCGCGCCCTCGTCGACGAAACGCGACTCGCCGTTGGTGGCGGGAATGGCGTCCTGGTTCTTGGAGCCGCCCTTGATCTCGGTCAGGGCCTCGGCGAACTTCGCGGCCGCCTCGTCGAGCGCGACGCGATCCTGCGGACGCTTCGGGCCGGCGAGCGAGGGAACGACGGTCGAGATGTCGAGCTCGAGCGTGTCGGTGAAGACCGGCTCCTCGGCGCCGGTGCGGAACATGCCCTGGGCCTTGGCGTATTCCTCGACGAGCGCGACGCGATCCTTGTCGCGGCCGGTGGACTCCAGATACTTGAGCGTATCGGTGTCGACGGGGAAGAAGCCGCAGGTCGCGCCGTATTCCGGGGCCATGTTGGCGATGGTCGCCGCGTCCTCGAGCGACAGGTTGTCGAGACCGGGACCGTAGAACTCGACGAACTTGCCGACGACGCCCTTCTGGCGAAGCATCTCGACGACGCGCAGCACGAGGTCGGTGGCGGTGATGCCGTCGTTCAGCTTGCCCGTCAGCTTGAAGCCGATGACCTCGGGAATGAGCATGGAGATCGGCTGGCCGAGCATGGCCGCCTCGGCCTCGATGCCGCCCACGCCCCAGCCGAGAACGGCCAGGCCGTTGACCATGGTCGTGTGGCTGTCGGTGCCCACCAGCGTGTCCGGATAGGCGACGGTCTCGCCGTCCTCGTCCTTCGTCCAGACGGTCTGGGCGAGATACTCGAGGTTGACCTGGTGACAGATGCCGGTGCCGGGGGGGACGGCGCGGAAGTTGTCGAAGGCTGACTGGCCCCAGCGCAGGAACTCGTAGCGCTCGCCGTTGCGCTCGTACTCGAGCTCGACGTTGCGGCGGAAGGCGTCCTTGGTGCCGAAATAGTCGATCATGACGGAGTGATCGATCACGAGGTCGACGGGAACCTGCGGGTTCACCTTCTTCGGATCGCCACCGAGCTTCACGGCCGCGTCGCGCATGGCGGCCAGGTCGACCACCGCCGGAACGCCGGTGAAGTCCTGCATGAGGACGCGGGCCGGACGGTAGGAGATCTCGTGGGTGGACTTGCGCTCCTTCAGCCAGGTGGCGCAGGCAAGGATGTCTTCCTTGGTGACGGTGCGACCGTCCTCGAAGCGCAGGAGGTTCTCAAGGACGACCTTCAGCGAATAGGGCAGCTTGGAAACGCCCTCGAGGCCGTTCTTCTCCGCCTCGGGGATGGAGAAGTAGGTATAGGTCTTGTCGCCGACCTTGAGGGTCTTCCTTGCCTTGAAACTGTCGAGTGATTTGGTCACGGCTGGCGGTCCCTTCTGCCTGACGGGCGCGGTCGGCGATCTGGCCTCCTGGCGCCCCCTTCGCATCCGCCGCGGGGCGGACGCGGGAAGGGCGTCCGGTGCGGCATCGCATCGTCCGCGCGCGGACCAAAGCGGTTCCGCAGTGCGGTTTGGCGCCCGTATAGCGAATTTCATCGCGTGGGGCCAGCGTATAGCGGCCCATCCGTCTCATCCTATCGGCGAGCCGGGGGCCTTGCGCGGACCGTGCCGGCGACGGGCGCGCGGATCCGCCGCATCCGGGCGATTGCGGCTTGATCGGCGAGGCCCGCCCGTGCCATCCCTCGACGGACGATCCGGCCGGGCGCCGGTGTCGAAGTCCCGCTCACGCCCGTTCGAGGATCCGCGTGCGTCTCATTGCCGAAAACCTTGCCTGCGAACGCGGCGGACGCCGCGTGCTGGGCGACGTGAGCCTTGAGGTCGCGGCGGGCGAGGCGCTTGCCGTGACCGGTCCGAACGGCGTGGGCAAGTCCACCCTCATTCGCGTGATCGCCGGCCTTGTCGCCTCCAGCGAGGGACGGGTGTCGCTGGAGGGGGGAGAGGATGATCTTTCCGTCTGCGAGCATTGCCACTATTTCGGCCATCTGGACGCGCTCAAACCGGCGTTGAGCGTGCGTGAGAACCTTGCTTTCTGGCGTGCCTTCATGGCCCCGGTCGCCGGCGGGCTCGCGCCGCTTTCGGACCTCGACGAGGCGCTCGACCGGCTGGGGATCGTCCACACGGCGGACCTTCCGGCGGCCTATCTCTCCGCCGGACAGAAACGACGTCTCTCGGTGGCCAGGCTTCTGGTCGTGTCGCGGCCCGTGTGGTTGCTGGACGAGCCGACCTCCGCGCTCGATGCGGCCTCCGAGGCGGGCCTGCTTGCGATCATGGCCTCCCACCTGGAGGCGGGCGGGCTGATCGTTGCGGCCACCCACCAGCCGCTGGCGCTCGCGCCGCTTCGCCATCTTGCCCTGGAGGCCGCCGAATGAGCGCCGGCAAGGGATCCGCCTCCGCGGGCAACTGGATCGGTGCGCTTTTCGCGCGCGAATTGCGCCTGTCGGTGCGCGTCGGCGGCGGAGCGCTCATCGGCGTGCTTTTCTTTCTTGCCGTGCTGACGGTCGTGCCCTTCGGCATCGGTCCCGATCTCAAGCTTCTGGCCCTTGTCGGTCCGGCGATGCTGTGGATCGGGGCGCTGCTTGCCACGCTGCTGGGGCTCGACCGGCTGTTCCAGGCGGACCGGGAGGACGGTTCGCTCGATCTCTTCCTGATGTCGGGAAGGCCGCTGGAGCTGCTTGTCCTGGTCAAGTGTCTCGCCCATTGGCTGGGAACCGGACTGCCGCTGGTGGTGGCGACGCCGGTGCTGTCGATCTTCCTCAACCTGGAACCGATCGTCGTGGGGGCCGCGACACTGACGCTTCTGGTGGGAACGCCGGCCCTGACCCTGATCGGCGCCGTGGGGGCCGCGCTGACCGTCAGCCTGCGCCGGGGCGGGCTGTTGCTGGCGGTTCTGGTGGTGCCCTTCAGCGTGCCGGTTCTGATCTTCGGCGTGGGCGCGGCCGGTGCGGTGGCCGACGGGTTCACCCCGTTCCACACGCCGTTCCTGCTCCTGTGCGCCCTCACCCTCGTCTCGGCCGTGGTGGGACCGGTGGCCGCCGCCGCCGCCCTACGCTTTTCGAGCGACTGAGCCGTGGGGCGCGGCGGCGCATGTTGCGGGACTCCGTGTCGCGCCCGGCCCGTATCGTCCCGGATTGATCCTGTGCCCAACCCACATTAGAACCGTTCAATGGCCCTCACCGATCTCGCCAATCCGACCCGTTTCCTCGCCCTTGCCGGGCGTGTCCTGCCGTGGCTGTCCGGCCTGGCCGCGATCGCCTTCGTCGCGGGTCTGTATCTGACCTTCTTCGTCGCTCCCGACGACTACCAGCAGGGCGCGACGGTCAAGATCATGTTCCTGCATGTGCCGGCCGCCTGGCTCGCGATGATGTGCTATGCCGTCATGGCCATGGCGTCGCTCGGAACGCTGATCTGGAAGCACCCGCTTGCCGACGTCTCGGCGCGTGCGGCGGCGCCGATCGGGGCCGCCTTCACCTTCGTCGCTCTGGTCACCGGAGCGTTGTGGGGCAAGCCCATGTGGGGCACCTACTGGGTCTGGGACGCACGTCTGACGTCGTTCCTGGTGCTCTTCATCATGTATCTCGGGCTCATCGCGCTGTGGCGCACGATCGAGGATCCGATCCGCGCCGGCAAGGCCGCGGCGGTCCTGACGCTCGTGGGCGCCATCAACCTGCCGGTCATCAAGTTCTCGGTCGACTGGTGGAACACGCTTCACCAGCCGGCGAGCGTGGTGCGCATGGGAGGGCCGGCGATCCATCCGTCGATCTTCTGGCCGCTCGTCGTCATGGCGGTCGCCTTCACGCTGCTGTTTCTGGTCATGCACCTGATGGCGATCCGCAACGGGATCCTGGCCAGGCGGTTGCGCACCATGCAGCTTCGCGCGGCGAGCCGTCCGGTCGCCGTTGCGCGCGCAAGCGACAAGCCTGCCACGGATCCGGCTCCGGAGGCTGGCGAATGACTGCTTTCCTCGACACGCTCGGCCCCCACGCGGGCTTCATTCTCGCCTGTTATGTCGTGACCGCCCTGGTGGTAGCCGCTCTCTTCGTCTGGTTGTTCGCGGACCGGGCCCGGCTGACGCGCGAGATCGCGGCCCTGGAGGCGAAGGGCATCACGCGTCGGTCCACCTCGGCCGGAAACGGCGAGGCACGGCGATGAGCGGCGATACGGGTGAGGACGTGAGCGCTGAAGAGGCGCCGGCGCGCCGGGGGTTGCCTGTCATGGCCCTGCTGCCGCTGGTGGTGTTCTCGCTTCTGGCGGTGCTTTTCCTGTTCCAGCTTGTCAGCGGCAAGGACACCTCGGAGGTTCCCTCCGCGCTGATCGGCAAGCCCGCGCCGGAGTTCACCCTGCCCCCGGTTCCCGAGCTGACACGCGATGGCGCGGCCGTTCCCGGCGTGTCGCGGGCCGACCTCCTGGGCAAGGTGAGCGTGGTCAACGTTTTCGCATCCTGGTGCGCCCCCTGCCGGCAGGAACATCCCCTGCTGGAGGAACTGGCACGCTCCGGCAAGGCGCAGATGATCGGGATCAACTACAAGGACAAGCCGGAAAACGCCCGCCGCTTTCTGGGATCCCTCGGTAACCCCTACGATCTGGTCGGCGCCGACGACAAGGGACGGGCCGCGATCGACTGGGGTGTCTATGGCGTGCCGGAAACCTTCATCGTCGATGCGGCCGGCACGATCCGCTACAAGTTCATCGGACCTTTGTCGCCCGAGAGCTACCAGGACGTGTTTCTTCCCCAGCTCCAGAAGGTTCTCGACGCGCCGAATGGCTGACCGGCCGTATCCGGGCGGCGTCTCAAGGGCTCGTGAATGGCCATTGATCGCGGGCGGGCCTATCGTCTGACGCTCAGGGTCGTCCGGCAAGCGGTCGGGTGGCCGTCGAGCACCTCCTGATGCCTTGCCCGGGTCCTGTCCGAATGCGCTTCGTTTCCCGTACCGCCGTCGTGTTTTTCCTGGCGCTTGCACCGTCCCTCGCGGTGGCCGGCGACGCGCCGCGTGCCGTGGTCGAGCTTTTCACCAGCCAGGGCTGCTCGTCGTGTCCGCCCGCCGACCGGCTCATGGCGGAACTCTCCCGGCGCGAGGACCTCGTCGCGCTTACCTATCCGGTCGACTACTGGGACTACCTTGGCTGGCGCGACACGCTGGCCAGCGGCTCCAACAGCCAGCGTCAGCGCGACTACGCGGAAAACCGTGGCGACCGGGCGGTCTACACGCCCCAGATCGTCGTCAACGGGCAGGACCATGTGGTGGGGAGCGACCGCGCCGCCCTTCGCGCGGCGCTGGAAAGGGCCGCGCCCCTTCCAGCTACAGTCAGGCTGAAGCGGGTCGGGGATCTGGTCGAGATCCATGTCGAGGGCCGGCTTCCCGAAGGGACGCGCATGGCCTCCGTCTCGCTCGTCGCCGTCGCGCCGCCGGTCGAGGTGGCGATCGGACGGGGCGAGAACCGGGGCCGAAGCATTACCTACGTGAACGTGGTGCGCGAACTGCACGCCGTGGGCATGTGGGAGGGCGGGTCCGCCACGTTCCGTCTTCCCTTGCGCGAGATGCGAAGAACCGGGGCCACCGGCTGTGCGGCAATCGTGCAGGAGGAACGCGGCGGCCGGCCGGGCCGGGTGCTCGGGGTCGGGCGACTGTGAAGGCCCTGCGCGCGCGGACACGGGATCACGGGGATTGCCGCGTCTGACAGTGACCTGCCCCCCGGTAGATCCCTCAGTCTGATGTAGAGTCTGCTCAACCGCGAAGGAGCAGACGAATGAGGAAGAGCCGTTTCACCGAGGCGCAGA